>Ga0302320_10004455_pt1 | contig 31822 bp, 15 predicted proteins | sample Bog_T0_3_FD_202130 | JGI IMG/M metagenome (GOLD analysis project Ga0302320, IMG submission 202130) | Peat permafrost microbial communities from Stordalen Mire near Abisko, Sweden - Bog_T0_3 | ecosystem: Environmental > Terrestrial > Soil > Wetlands > Peat | place: Sweden: Abisko, Stordalen Mire... | reverse complement strand
GGCCAAAGCCCGCACCGCCGAAGCTCTCGACCAGGCCGTCACTGAAGCGCTCCGGACCATCACCGCAGACAACGCCCAGGCATGGTTTCGCCATTGCGGACATCGGACACAGTAATAACTAAAATGCTCTAATTGAAAAAGAGTGCGCGCAGTCGCTCGATCGTCTTCAATCCAAGTTTGCCATCGTGAATCGTGCGCGTCCACCCTCTTGAGATGGGCGAACGTATGATTCTGCTCTGGCGGCATCCGGTCATCTTCAATCGCGGAGCGGTAAATTGAGCGCTTCGTATGTGCTCCACGAAGAATGACCGGCTGGAATTTCAATCTGCCCCATGCGCTCGAACTCGATCCCCGCACCCGGATCGGTCTCTTGAATCATCTTCATTGTTGACCCGCTCGCGTTCATCCAGCCCATTAAGCGGCTTTTTCATTTGCCTGGACAGATGCAAGCCTCCGGGGCAACATTGCTGTTCGCTCAATTGACCGGAGTGAATCGCTTGACCGGAGTGAATCGCTATTTTGCGATTGAAGAGGGCAGGCCCTAGCGCCAAGGTTCACGGCGCCATCGACGGCCCCGGGCAAACCCCGCTATATCATCTGCAGATAAGCGAGGGAACCGAAACAAAAACGACGGCGCCGAGGAAGATTCGGCTTTGCGCCGCCCTTCAGACTTGAATTCCTATGAGAAGAATTGCCAATTGTTAATTCAACCCGTAGACATCAATCTCACCTTGTGGATTCGTCACAGTCGTCAGATCGTGCCCGGTGGAGATGTAGACCTTCCCGTTGCCCACAACAGGCGAAGTAAATTTGATCCCGTACCCCGGCACATCGGAAGGATTGGTATTGCTGTTGTACAACTGGTTGGATAAATCGGAGGCATCGTAAGCGCGCAGTGTTGATGTCGTCGTTCCACTGGTACCCGTATTCTGTATCGGTTGCCCCTGGTCGACCATCCATAGAATGCCATCGCTCGTTCCGTTGGCGGAAATGAATGGAGTGGTGCCGCGCGTGTTCTCCTGTGTGTATTGCGATGTATCCGTTCCCGGAACCCACGTCCCGCCGGTATATGTGAATTGCCTGATGCCCGACGGAATATTGGCTGCCGTCGGCGTGATGCCCAGGTAGATCGACCCGTTGAAATATGCCGACGTTCCGAAGATTTCAAATGAGTTGATCGTTGCCGTCGGATGCGCTGGATCGTACTGGCAGGGCTGCGACGTGTAGGAGGAAACTAGCGGCGTTCCTCCCGGCGTGGACGCGGCGCCCCATTCAAGGGTTTGAATCGCTCCGGTGTCTCCTGCGTTCTCGTGGCCCAGAGCGGTGGAATTCGTAAAGTAGAGCTTGCCCATCTTTCCACCGGCAACAAGTTGCGCCGGGCTGGTGCCTGGAATCAGGAGCAAACCGCCGGAGGCGAGATCGGAATCGGCGCAATCCATGTAAGCATAGTCCTGCGGCGTAAAGTAGTCCTCCAGTACCAGCATTCCGTTGCTCGGCGTTGGGCTGAACCGCAGCACAGAGTCTGCCCAAGCTCCCGCCGTCGCAGGCGGCGGATTCGTGGGGACTGAAGTAGGAACAAACGGCCCGTTGCCGGTTGCGATGTAGATATTGCCATTGCTGTCGGCAACCGGTCCGCCGGCGCCCATCCACACGCCACCTGCGCTGGCGTATGGCCCTTCGCCATTATTGTTGGGGCTCATGTCGAACTTCCCAGTCTGCGCCAGCGTTGCCGCATCGTACTGCAGCAGCCATCCCGCATGGCAGCCGCCAAATCCGATATACAGGCTGCCGTTCTCGAGCAGCAGCGCCGCCCTTTGCACGCACGATGTTCCCAGGGCGTCGATTCCGCCGTTCGCGCTTGCATCTGAGTTAGTTCCCGGAACACTGGCTGTGATTGTGACCGGGCCGCCAAACTTCTGCGCGCCGGTTGTGATGTCCAGCGCACTGAGGCGGAAGGTCGAGTTGCCGTTCGATGTTTGTGCCGACACGACGTAAATCGTGTTCGTCGTCGGATCGATCGCGGGTGTCGATGTAACTCCCTGGTAAGGCTGAATCGGTCCGTCGGTCATCGACGTCTCTCCCGCCTGCAGCAGAGAAACCTGCCACAAGGGCGATCCGGTTCCATGGTTATCGGCATCGAATGCATACACGCTGTTATGCTCGGTTGCCACATACAGCACGTTATGCGCATTCCCGTTGATGGTGATGTTCGACATCAGAAGTGGAACACCGTAGACATAGCCATCGACAAAGTAGGAGAATAGCTTCCCGAAGGTCGCCGCGCTAACATTGGATGTGTTCAGCGATAACTCGCTGGAATTCAATCCGCTCCGGTTTGCGTCCATGTGCCACATGGGAATGTTGACCCCGGTGCCAGTCGCGATGGTCACCATGAATAGTGCGTTCCCGCTTACGCCGCTCAGCGCAGCTGTAACCGTGGTTGCCCCTGACGCGACCGCCGTAGCAAGCCCCGAACCATCAATCGTCGCAACCGAGGTGTTCGCAACGGTCCACGTTGCGGTTGACGTCACATTCGCCGTGGTGCCGTTGGCATAAGTGGCCGTCGCAGTGAATTGCTGAGTGCCGCCCATGGCGAAACTCGCGGCGTTCGGTGTAACTGCGATCGAGGTGACGGCCGATGTCGCCGAAGTCACGGTCAGCGCCGCGGTTCCGCTTACTCCAGTCAACGCGGCAGTGACGGTCGTCGATCCCGCAGCCACCGCTGTCGCCAGGCCTGCCGCGTTAATGGTTGCCGTTGCGGTGCTGGAACTTGTCCACGTTGCTGTCGAAGTTAAATTCGCCGTTGATCCGTCACTGTAGGTCGCGGTCGCTGTGAACTGTTGTGTCGCACCGGCCGCGATGCTCGGCGTGGCCGGAGTCACCGCGATTGACGAAAGCGCCTTCACGGCCGCGGTCACCGTTAAAGCCGCTGTCCCGCTCATGCCGCTAGCCGTTGCGGTAACCGTGCTTGACCCGGCGGCCACGCCCGCCGCAAGCCCACTCGAGTTCAAAGTCGCCGCCGCTGTGCTGGAACTCGTCCAGGTCGCACTCGATGTAACGTTTGCAGTCGAGCCGTCGCTGTAGGTCGCGGTCGCAGTGAACTGCTCAGTCGCGCCAACTGCGATGCTCGCGGTGCCCGGCGACACGGCGATCGACGTCAGAGTCTTCGTCGGCGAGTTGGCGGTTACAGAGCTCCCGCACCCCGTGGTTGCGAGCACGAGCGCAAGTAGGAAAGGAACACAAAACGATTGAAACCGGTCAAAGCGAAGGAAACAGGGGCGCATCGGTTGGCCTCACAAGATTAAACACACGTCGAGCGGAGCGGCCCTTCAGCGCTAGGAACCCGCTACTCCTTCAAGGTGGCTCTAATGAATGGTCCCGGAGACTTGAATACTCATTGTGTCCCCAACTCCAACTCAACTGGGCCAGCACTCCATTAGTTGATCTGATGTGCGCATCGGGTTGTACGAGATTTTCTTAGGAGTCATGCCGGAGAATGCGCAGGTTCTTGGAGACGTACAAATTGAACCGGTCAGGCTTTCGCAGGGTTTCTCATTAAGCTATAGACCAGGGAAGCAAAGAGGGACTCACCGGAGGGTACCGTTGCCAGGCGCCGTGCATCTGCGCTACTTGCAAACCAACGCCCCGACCTGTCGCTTACAACGAAAGTTGTAGACCGATTACCCCGGCTTGGGATTTCGGGGACTGCGAGCGATGCGACTCGCCGTTGTGCGGTTGCCTAATTTCAGAAAATCTAATTTATTTGCGTCAAAAAAGCTTGCTTACATGCAGAAAATCGTGGCATGATGATCCTAGATATTCCTACACGACTGGTTGCCTGCGGCCTGAACGAAAAAGTTCGACCGAGCAGTTGAGGCGAGTGATTCCATCGAACGCTCAATGCTTAGTTGACTCTTCGGAGTTGGCCGGATTCGGCCTTGGCTGTGGATGTACGACTCCGCAAGTCGTGCCGCGAATAAAGAGGTTGCTGAGCAGTTCGTATTTGGCGTTGTAAGGTTTGCGTCACTCAGAAACAGCCCTGAACGTTCTTGAACGCAATGGGTTCCTTCTTTGGAACGACGCGAAGGGATTCGCCAAATAATCGAGCAAACAGAGAGCTCTTAAGTTCTCCTGCGGACAGCATTCTTGCGAATTTCTCGTTTCCTACTTTGCCCGTCACCGATTCGTTCAGTCGCGATCGCGCGTCTGACGAACTTCCACGTGATGTTTCGATGCGAAACCCGCCGAGAGCTGTTGTCAGCCGGCGAGAAGTTTCTTGTTGCTCCAAATGAATTGCCAGAGGCATGTGCATGAAAACGATCTACTACTCCCTCCTGACACTCTTCGCCTTAACCCCCGCCGCATGGGCTACAGTTACCGTAAGCAGCCCTTTCAATGGAGAAACCGTCGGCACATCCGCAGCTTACGTGGCATCCGGCACCACAGCCACTTGCTCGAGAGGCGTAGCCTCCATGGGTGTCTACGTCGATAACGAGCTGGTTAAGGTAGTCGATGGCGGCCAGTTGAACACCAGCATACCTCTCACAGTGGGCAACCATAATACGGTTGTGCAGGAGTGGGACTACTGCGGCGGCTCGACCTATACTCCGATAGCTGTTACCGTTGCCACCCAGAGTGGCGTTTACGTGACCTCTCCGGTGCCCAACAGCACTGTGAATTTGCTGGTGAATTACGTGGCCACGGCGACTTCGACCTGCTCCAAAGGCGTTGCGTCCATCGGCATCTATGTGGATAACCAACTGGTTTACGTGGTGCAGGGCGCCAGACTGAATACGTCGCTGGAACTGAACCCCGGTGCTCAGCATACGGTTGTCGAAGAGTGGGACTATTGCGGAGGAGCTACTTATTCCGCCGTGAACCTTACGGTGGCTGAAACCGGGACCAAGTTATCGAATCTCCAGGTCAATGCAGGCTGGGACAGCTGGGGTCAACTTCCCCCCTCCTATGTTGACTGTGCGCCCTGTTCAGGGCTCGACTGGTCCTTGGCGCATGGCATCAAATCGCCTTCCTTGAGCGGCGACGCTGCCCAATTCAATACCAGTGGAACTACACCCTACGGAGTTGTTCTGTGGTATAACCCCGTGATCGGTCAATATTCAACGCAGGGACTTCCTGACCAAGGCCATACCCTTATTCCGAGTCTGCACAACTTTACCTATGACACCGATCTCTATGTGACGAATCTCGCCGTAACTCAGGTGTTGGAGTTCGATGTCAGCATGTATATGGATGGAATCGGAATGTTCTTCGGCACCCAATGCGAGCATCTTGGGTCAGGCGGATGGGACGTGTTGGACAACGTGACGCAGCAATGGGCTTCGGCCGGCGTCCCGTGTACTCTCGTCAATGGCTGGAACCACCTTACCCTTCAATTCCAGCGTGAATCCGGCAATGCGCTTTTGTATAAATCGATCACGCTGAACGGAGTGACATACAACATTAACAAGACATACGCCCCATTCGAGGTTCCAGCCAGCTGGTATGGGGTTACCGTTAACTACCAAATGGATGGAAACTACAAGCAGTCGGCAAACACCACGTACCTCGACAATATGAGCCTGACCTATTGGTAGAGCTAGGATGCGTACGTCGCCGAAACTATGAAGATAAGCAGCGAAAGCGATGCGTCAAACAGCTCGGTGTTTTGAAGAGGAAACATCCTCAGCCGCGACTTGCCGGTTCAGACCATTTGTTTCGAGTGATATTGTGCCGACTGCGGACGGGGTGGAAGGCAAGGTCAAGAGAGTCATCGTGAGATGATTGCTGCGATGGGTTTCTCACTGCGCCCACTCTCACTTTCGGCATCCTCTATTGCTTCTTCGTGACTTGGCGAATCAGGTTCTATCTGACTCCGGATGGGAATTTGACGAGGGGCAGCATCAAACGCGGAAAACTTCGGGTGCTTGGATACGAACAGCTTGCATTCGGCCAAGATTCTCCTGGAGTTTCGATGTATCGAATCCCTCTGCGTGCAGTTGCTGAATTGCCGCCTCCACACACTCGATCGAACTCTGCGGATCGAGCGGGCCTCCGTCACAATCAAAAACAGGAATCCGACCATGCAACGCAACCGAAAATTCAAATGTGCAACCGTTGCTGAATTGCCAATTGCGATTGAACCAAGCAGCCTTGATCCGCGTGCGCAGCAGTGTTTCCCAGAAGGCGAGATATTCAGGCTGGCTCCAGCCACGCGCCGAGAAAGGAGCCGGGGTGATCACCATGGTGTTATCGATCAATGTGCTCCGCACGAATCTAGCAAACTCGTTGGCGGCGTCCATATTCGGGACGAAGATATTAGCATCAAACCAGGCTTGACCCGCTTCTTTCTTAAGTTCGGCCGCTGTTTTCAGCTTGTGCTTTCTCAGCGCTTCGTACAGCCTGAGGCCAGATGTCAGTTCGCAACTGCAATATATAGCGCGCTCGCGATTCAGCACGCAGTCGATCGCGGAAAAGACGATATCGACCTCTTCTTTGTAGTGCCGTGGGAATGTCGAATCGCTGGGACTATAGAATGTCATAGGCATTAGCCTCTTACCTTGATGCGAGTTGGGAAATTCTCGATCGTATGTCTGAAACTGGTATTGCCTTCTCGGCTCTCCGTCATAAAGTACAAATGCTGTAGCCGCAGGAGCCGCAAGTCTGGCATCCTCCCTGCATCATCAGAGGCTCTCCACAATCAGGGCAACTCTCTGCACCCGTACCTGCTTGAAGCACCTGTTGCGTCTTGCATCCATCCCGGAACACCGTGACCCCTTTGCAACCCGAATCGAATGCGAGCCGATAGGCTCCAGCGACGTCCTCTGGCCGCGCGCTCCTGACCAGATTGATTGTCTTGCTAACAGATGTGTCGGTGTGCCGCTGGAAAGCTGCCTGGATTTTAACATGCCATTCCGGCGCTATTTCGTGGGCTGTCCGGAACAGGTTGGTCAGTTTTGGAGGAGCTGAGGCGCCACCCAACTTTCCCGTTGAGCGCACATCCCGTAGCAGCGCCTCAGGGGCCGACGCTTCCGAGTTCAGCATCCTGATAAGCTCGGGATGTACATCGACAGTGTTCGTGGTACCGATAACATTGCGGCGATAGCTCAGCGCAAAAAACGGCTCGATGCCGCTCGAGCAGTTTGCCAGCAGACTGATAGTTCCAGTCGGTGCAATTGATGTAACGCACGCGTTGCGCAAGGGAGCAAGGCCTTCAGACTGGAGCCGGCTAGCGGAGAAATTGGCGAAGGGGCCGCGCGTCTTGGCGAGTTTCGAAGATATGAACTTCGCCTGCTGCTGGATAAAACCCATTAACTCTTCTGCCACTGTGGATGCCGCTTCCGATGCGTAAGGTATGCGCAGTGCTACAAGAAGATCTGCAAAACCCATAATCCCCAGCCCGATTTTTCGATTACTCAGGGTTTGTTTCTGCACGGCCTCAACGGGATAGCAGTTGGCGTCCAAGACGTTATCGAGGAAATGTACAGCGTGCGCCACGACCACGCGCAGCTCTTCGTAATCGATTGCGCCAGCACGAACAAATCTTGACACGTTAATCGAGCCGAGGTTGCACGACTCGTATGGGAGAAGCGGCTGTTCGCCGCACGGATTGGTGGCCTCGATGGCGCCAAGCTGAGGGGTAGGATTTGCCGCATTGATTCGGTCGTAGTAGAGAAGCCCAGGATCGCCGGATTGCCACGCGTTTTCCACGATCTCGTCAAACAGCGCGGCAGCATTGGCTATTCCTCGGATGGCTCCAGGCGACTTTCCAGTAAGAGGAGGAAAGCGCAGGTCGATGTCGTCGCCGTTCGCGGCGGCCCTCATGAAATGGTCGGTAACCATCACGGAAATGTTAAAGGAAGTGAGGCTCTCAGGGTCTTTCTTTGCGCCGACAAACTCGTGGATGTCTGGATGGTCATGACAGAGCACAGCCATGTTTGCGCCGGCTCGGGTCCCGCCCATACGATTGATCTGAGTCGAATAGTCATAAAGTCGCATGAACGACACGGGCCCGCTGGAAACTCCACGGGTGGAGCGTATGTAATCGCCGCGCGGACGCAGATTTGAAAACGAGAATCCAGTGCCCCCGCCACTTTTCTGGATCAACGCGGTGTCGCGCAGTGTGCCAAAGATCGACTCCATTGAATCTTCTATCGGCAGAACGAAACAGCCCGCCAACTGCCCGCGCGGGGTTCCGGCATTCATTAAGGTTGGAGAGTTTGGCAAAAACCTGAGCGAAGTCATCAGGTCATAGAAGATCTCTTCCGATTCGCCGGGCTGAAAGTCGCCATACAGATTGTCGACGGCAGCAACGGCTCGGGCCACGCGCCTAAACAACATGGCAGGGTCTTCAGCGAGCTGGTTGTGCTCGTCCCGTAACAGAAAGCGCTTTTCGAGCACTGCAAGGGCATGGTCACTTAGACCAGATTTGGGCAGCAAGTCTTGCACTCGGACTCCTCGAAGCGAGTTCGCCGGGTAGCGCCCGGCAGGCAAAGATAAAGCGAATATAGCATAACGCTCACGGAGCGCACAGTTAAGATGGCATGCAGGAGGTTGAAGCCATCGCCGCTGCCTCCACGAGAGTCCTATGCGTCGTTGCTGGACCCCGCCGCGCCAGAGCTTTTAAAAATATTCTCGTTGAAGCCGCGCAGGAGTTCGCCAAGCACCACAATTGCCTCGCTTAAAGTGGCTCTCACTTGAGCATCCTCGCACCACTCCCCGAGCATTTTGTCTTCAAATTGATAGGTGTAATCCTTGTCTTGTTCCTTGGGTGTTGCTGGAGTTGGGGCCGGGCCAGAGTTCGGAGCTGAATCCTTGTCTTGTTCCTTGGGCGTCGCCGGAACTGGATTCCGAGCATGGATCGGGGCTGGATCTTTTGGCGCAAGATTGCATCCCTTCCAAATCCAATTGAAATCCTCCTGCCGATGGAACGAAATGTGGATTGCTCCTTTGACGTAGTCACTCCCAAAGCTCCGCTGTGGCCATGGAATCGGAAAGAGGACGAATGCCTCGTAATCGTCATCGCGTTCCTGATAATAGCTGCTCAACATGACTTTCGTTTCACCATCGGGAATCGCTCCTTTCGAGTTGTCGAACAAGACGATTTCTTTGTTTCCAAAGTAAGCCTGTTTGTACCATCTGATCTTCCCGGTAAAAACAGAAACCCAAGCCATGGAGCGTTTGGGGAAGGACTTGAGAGCACTTCCGGGTGTCCGCGCGATGTAGAAGACGCTGGACTGATCTGCCGACAGCACGCTTATATTGACACGAACATCGCGCAATTCCATTTCGCCATTGAAATGCCTTCCGGCTCGTCCCTTGGCTTGTTCTCCGGCGTGCTCTTCGGCTTGTTCTCCGGCATGTTCTTTTGCTTGCTCCTTGATTTGTTGTTTGGCCCGGTCATCGGCGTGTATTTGCGACAGACGGTGCAGAATCACATCGTTCAACTGTTGGCGAACGACGTTTGCCACGCTCACAACATTCCTCTGCTGTTCGACAATCTTGTCTGAAAACACGCGTGTCATCGTCTGATTCTTGCCCTGAATCAGATTGACGAAGGTATCGACAAACGTGAGGAAAGGGACGCGAAGGGACCGTAGCCAGCAGGAAGGGCGGTAAATGCACCAATAGATCAGCCAATCCCTGACCAAGATCAACCGATCCCATCCGTCCGGTTCTTCGCTAGCTTCACCACGAGCTGTGCGGGGAGGGGGAAAGTAGATGATAGCCAAGCGAGTGCGCAGGGATTCCCCGAATGCACGAAATGCCGCACTGACAAAGAGTATCGCGAAGAAGAAGACGATGAACCAGACAATATAGAACTCTCTATCTTCCGGCGTAGGCTTCCCATCGAGAGACTTCAGGACAGTCTCGGCGGCCAGGCCCCCCAGGCCTGCAATTACTGTCTTTCCAAAATTGCTGGCGAAGGGCGAGGGATCGAATGCAGGTTTTGGAACGGTAGTCTTCGCTCCCCCCGCATCTTTCTGGGCATCGACTGTTTTCACCGAAGCGGTTAAAGGATTCTCGGCCTCAGGGATTTGCCAAATCTGCACCACCGTAAGGAACGCCGCAAGCAGGGCTATGAACAGAATAGCCAGTCGGTCAAGAGACTGTTGTTGGTACACCCACGCCATCGTCCGCGTTGCTGCCCACCACCATTTCCAATGCCCATCCTGCGACTTGAGACTGGCCGCCTGGTCCGGGGCGAAGTCGTGGGTTTCCGAGTTGTACCAGTAAATCGAGTACTCAATCTGGTCGCGGTTCAGGTGTACGAGTGAAAAGCCGCGCGCCTGAATGGGAGACGTGTCCTGATTTTTCACCGAGAGCGGCGGCGCCATGTACAACTTGCTGAAGCCGGTCTTACGATCGTTTACCGTTGACCATGTGTATGGTTGCCGGTAGATCTCCTTGTGCGAGTCATGTAGATGACCGGCCAGAACTCCTGCCACTGAGTCGGATGCAATCGCTTCTTCCCACTCATCGGAAATCTTCTTGCTCACGTTCCAGGCGGACCAACGCGACTGAGGATTGTCCGGATCTCTGTCGATGGCGAGAGGTATTGCGTATCGATCCTGCGCCATGGTGAAAGGATCGTCGATGAGTGGGATGTGGCTCACGACCAAGACCTTTTTCCCCGCTTGACGTGCCTGATCGAGCAGGGCGCGAAAGGTCTCGAATTGTTTTTCCTGGGAAGCCGTGTTCGTTTGTCTGTCGGTGTCCCGATTCTTGAAGGAATACGAGGGAAATCCGATCAAACGGTACGTCGAATCTGAAATGTCGGCGTAGCACGCGGAAGCAACGCCGTCCTTGACGTAACAGCGCGTGAGGTTATGCAGGCGGACAGGCTTCTTGCCTTCGTCTATTTTTCCCTGAACATCGTCGATGAATCGATTGAAGTAAGCGAGTCCGGCATCGTCGGCGCTCTCGGATGGAATGTCGTTGTTGCCTGCCACAAGATACACGTCGGGAATCGGACTTTTGCCTAACAGTTCTGCCAGATTATTGACTTGATCGCCGCGCTTCTTGCTGTCAACATTGGCCAGGCACTGCGCTCCGGTTGGCTGACTATTGGTCTCACCTTTCGCAGGAGCAGGAATGGTGGCGATTGAACACGGCTCGACACCGAAATCCCCGCTTAGCACGACGAACGAGAGCTGCTGGGTGCCGGTAGGAATGGAGGGAATCTGGCGCCACATATCTGTCAACGCAGTTTCATCCAGCGACTGCTGTTTTTTTTCAACATCCTCAGTCTTTGGGGATTGAGCGGTGTAGAGGAAGACGTGCGGATCTGTTGCATGGATAAACCAAATGGTCTGGTCCGTGGATCTGCGTAGATTGACGCTTCCGCACCCTGACGCAAACAAGAAAGAAAATACCGCGGTGAACGCGAGTGCCGAGCGATTCACCAACTGCCTGTATTGCATCGCTTACCTCCCGAGCATTCAGTGTGCGAAGCCGTTGCGGTAAGAGTATATCTCCTCTGAACCGCATCGAACTTGAAGATTGGCGAGGCACAGTATAATTGGTCTCAACATTGAGTCCCTCGTCTTTCGGGATTTCCCGTGACCCAGCGTAACATCTCGCTTATGAAACAGCTCTTCGGACTAGCCCTGGCGGCAGGCGTGGCTATAACCCCCGCAAGGTCGTTCGCCGTAGCGTTCAGTTGCGATCCTCGCGCGTATGGGGCCAAGGGTGACGGAGCCACCAAGGACACAGCCGCGATCCAATCCGCGATCGATTCATGCGAAGCGAAGGGCGGCGGCACCGTTCGCCTGACCTCCGGGACCTATCTGAGCGCGCCGATTGTTCTCAAGAGCAACATCACTCTGCAACTCGATAAAGGCGCCACACTCATCGGCTCCCAGGATCATGGAGACTACCCTGCGAAGATAGAGTTTCGAGAACCGGGTCTACAGTCGTTGGTGAGCGCAGCCGATGCCTCGAATGTCGCGATTACCGGAGAGGGCGTGATCGACGGAGCCGGGAAAACCTGGTGGCAGATGGCGCGCCCCATCAAGAATGCCGGAGTCATGGGGTCGGACCACCCGCGACCGAGGCTTATGGTCTTCGACCACTGCAAGCATGTATTGGTAGAGGGAGTTACCATCCAAAACTCTCCCATGTGGCAGTTAGTGCCTTACTACTCCGACGATGTAACCATTCGAAACATCAAGATTCTGGCTCCAGCCGATTCTCCGAATACTGACGCCATCGATCCATTCTCCTCATCAAACGTGACTATCGATCATGTCTATGCGGACGTCGGCGACGACGATGTAGCCATCAAATCAGGCGCGATCGGTTCTCCGGGGCCGGATGCGCCAAGCCGCAACATTACTATTACAGATTGCAACTTCTTCCACGGGCACGGTCTCTCGGTGGGAAGTGAGATTGCAGGTGGCGCCCGCAACATACGCGCCGAGCGGATTCATTTCGAAGGCACGGATAACGGCATCCGCGTGAAAGCAAACCGCGACCGGGGCAGCGAAGTCGGCCCTCTGTCGTTCCGCAACATCGTCATGATCAACGTGAAGAATGCGGTGATCATCAGCGAATACTATCCCAAAGTCCTGCCTCCCGGCATAGAATCCCCGCAACCTGTCACTCGTTTGACTCCGCACTTCCACGACATCACGATCGAGAATCTCACGGTCATCGGAAGCACCAATGCTGGAGCCATTGTGGGGTTGCCGGAATCGCCCGTTCAAAGAGTGGTTTTACGCAGAGTAAAGATCAGTGCCCGGCATGGGTTGACAGTCGGCTATGCGCAGGTTTCAGGCGACGGTGTGACTATCGATGCTGGCGAGGGGAAATCCATCACCCAACTGGCGGGAGCGAAAGTCTCGCTGCACTGACGGAAACCTGCTTTACGCGCCTGCGTCCAAGAAAAACGGGAGCGATGCGCCGGTCGAAAAGGTTCTCAGTCACCTTCTTTGCAATGACAGCCCGAATGCGGACCCCGCAGGATCAAAGACATCCATCATCCTGCTTTCATCGCCATCGTCAAGGGGCCATCGTTTGATTAAACGCCTCGATGGTTTAGCTCTCTGTGTGGTCAGACCACTTGCGTAAATATTCTGTCTTACATCGCCTCCTCGGCGGATTTTTTTCTCAACAGAAACCGCTCCTCGGTGATAATCTCGTCTTGCCCCTGTTTCACTGGTATTCAAGAGGGCTTAGAGCGAGTATGCGGATGCAGCCAGAAGTAGTCGATACCCATCGCACCATGGATGTGGTTAACCACATACGCAGACTGATTGAGAGCGGCACTCTCAAACCAGGCGACAAATTACCGCCCGAGCGGGAGTTTGCCGGTTCACTCAAGATCAGCCGTGCCAGCCTTCGCACAGGAATTGGCTATTTGGCGGCCATGGGCGTCATGAAAGTGCGCCACGGCGTGGGAACTTTCGTCGCCGACGGACCACCTGAATTCGCCAAGGCATATCTCAGCTTCATGGGAGCGCTGCATGGCTTCCAGGCCTCGCAAATGTGGGAGGCTCGGTTGATTCTCGAGGGAAATCTCGCCGCATTCGCCGCCGAGCGGGGAAATGAGGAGCACCACGCGGCACTCGCCGAAGAAGTAGCCGAGATGTTCGCCGCGGTGGGTAATCCGACTGAGTATCTCATTCACGACGTCCTGTTTCATCGCATTATTTCGCGGGCCTCTGGGAATCCGATTCTGGCGTCCCTCATGGAAACAATTACCTCGGCGCTGTACGATAGGCGCCGCAGAACCGTTGAGCGCTCAACCGACCTACGCGAATCCGCGGAGATGCACCGCGAGATTTACCGCGCCATCCGCGCACGGAAGCCCGTCGAGGCCCGAAGCCTGATGGATCGACATTTGCGCATGGCGGAAGCCGCGCAGGGCATGGAGGATTCCTCCGGCCGCAAACGGGCGCAAGTCAATGGCCGGCACAAGAAGGGCCACGCAGAGGCAAGCCATGGCTTCTAGCAACAAACTATCTTGATTCCGATAGTGGTCAGACCATTGTTGGAGATTTCAATTGGAAAACCGATCGATCCCGAGAGTAAGAATGCAATTGCCGGCAACAACGGCGCGCTGCAGTCGTTGCGAACGGTACGGGGCGCTGCAATTGCTCTGCCCAGATGAGCATCTATTCCTTCCTAAAACGCTTTCTCGTATATGACCCTGGAGGGGCCGCAACAACGGCCCCTCCGCCCTCCTTTTACAGTAGACTTCTGATAACCTTTGGAGTCCGAATGAAGCCTTATCACGTTCTTGCAAGTTTGATTGCCGTTGCCGGAATCGCGGCGGGCCTCTACCCAGCTACAGGAGCCGGAGAGCAGCCTTGGTCAGCGCGTGCGGCGAATGCGGCCATTGTGCGCTGGCCGGATGGGCGGTTTGCGTCTGTCGCTGCGAAATTGGCCTGGAACTACGAACTGGGCACTTTGCTCGAAGGGATGGACGCCGTGTGGCTGAACAGCGCGGATCCTCGATGCTACAACTACATCAAGGACTCTGTGGATCAGCTTGTGAGCCCCGACGGCTCCATTCCCACCTGGAAGCCGGAAGAGAATCAGCTCGACAGCGTCCTGCTGGGACGCCAGCTTCTGCTGCTGTACCGCGTGACGCTGGACCAGCGCTACGCGACCGCCGCCACGCTGCTCTATCGGCAACTGGTTCATCAGCCCCGCAACCCCTCGGGGGGCTTCTGGCACAAGCAGAAATATCCAAATCAGATGTGGCTGGATGGACTCTATATGGCGGAGCCATTCTATGCCGAATATGCCTCAACCTTTCACCATCCCGAAGCGTTCAACGACATTACCCGCCAGTTTGTTCTGATGGACGAACACGCCCGCGATTCCAGCACAGGGTTGCTCTTCCACGCCTGGGACGAGTCGAAGCAGGAACTCTGGGCAAACAACCAGACGGGGCTTTCTTCGCGGTTCTGGGCCAGGGGTATGGGCTGGCACATGATGGCGCTGGTCGACACACTCGACTACTATCCCGAAGACAATGCCGGCCGTAGGGAGTTGGTCACGCTCCTCGATCGCGATGCCGCCGCAGTGGTGCGCTACCAGGATGGCGCGTCCGGGCTATGGTACCAGGTGCTCGACAAGGGCGGGCGCAAGGGGAATTATCTGGAAGCCTCGGCATCCTGCATGTTCGTCTATGCCCTCTCCAGGGGCGTACGCCGCGGCTACCTTCCTTCGCGCTTTCTTGAAAATGCGCAGCGCGGCTATCGTGGCATTCTCGACCGTTTCATCCGCAGCGGCCCCGGAGATGAGATCACGCTCACCGGAACCGTGAAGTCCGTGGGGCTGGGCGGCGATCCCTATCGAGATGGAAGCTATGCCTACTATGTGGGCGAGGAGACCGTCGCCAACGACCCCAAGGGTGTTGGCTCGTTCCTCCTCGCCAGTGCAGAAATGGAAATCGCCGCCAACGCAAGGCTGGGACGCGGCAAAACAGTCCTGCTCGATGCGTGGTTCAACAGCCAGAAACGTACTGACGCGTTCGGCCAGCCGGTGTACTTTCATTACAAATGGGACGACCTGAGCAACAGCGGATACTCCTTCCTTGGTCATATCGTCCAAAACTTCGGAGCAAAAACCACCACGCTTTATGAAGCTCCCACGCGCGCAGCGCTGAGCCGAACGCAGGTCTATATCATCGTCTCGCCGGATATTCCAGCGAAGAATCCCGACCCCCATTATGTGCGGCCGGAGGACGCGGCGCAAATTGCGGATTGGGTAAAAGACGGCGGCGTTCTGGTAATTATGGAAAACGATCCCGGAAATGCCGACATCGAGCACCTGAATCTGCTTTCCGACCGCTTCGGCCTTCACTTCAATAACGTTCTGCGCAATCGCGTGGACGGAAACCAGTTCGAGATGGGAAAAGTGGCTATCGCAGCGAGCCGGCCAATCTTCCATCATGCGCACACTGCCTACATGAAAGAAATCTGCACCATCTCGGTGCAGCCTCCGTCTGTTCCGGTCCTTCGCGATCACGGAGACATCCTGATGGCCACCGCAAAATACGGCAAAGGAACTGTCTTCGCCACGGTCGACCCGTGGCTCTATAACGAATACACCGACGGCCGCAAACTTCCCGCCACGTTCGACAACTATGCCGCTGGCGAGGAGCTGGTCCGCTGGATCCTCGCACAAGTTCCGCTCCGGCATTGAGCGGCGATGCAACTGACCCGCGCCGTTCAACTCATTTGCTCCCCCGTCGCTCAACTTCCTGCTCCACAAGATGGATCGGGCCGAAAAGTCCGGACGGAATGGGTCTCAGGTTATCCATATCCTGCGGATCGAATCGCCTGCCATACTTGGCTCGAAGCGCGGTGTAATCGCGCGGCGGCTGGCCCGCCAGCAAATTGATGGCGGTGTTATACACATGCAATTCAATTTTGTTTTCGCCGCTGTGGACCAATCCGGAGACATCGATCCGGTAAGGTGGATGCCAGAGAGACCCGGCTCGTTTGCCGTTCACATACAAGATAGCCGCTTCGCGGATTGGCGGATCGAGAAGGGCCAACATGCCGCTTCCATTCGGCCGCCGCTTGTCTTCAAATGGAGTTCCCGTTCCAAAGTCGAGGATGACGCGCGTGCCCGGCCTGCCAGCATTGCTGATTGAGACATTTCTTGAGTAGATTGCCTCTCCCGAGTAGTATCGCCTGCCGGGGAGTTCTGTCCAGGATGTAAGTTCGGCGATTGCCACGGGCGCGGCAGCGCCAGGAAAATGGAGCTGCCAGCCGGTGCTCAGGTCCGCAAGCCGCGTCTCTTTCGCAGCGGAATATTCCGGCGTAAAGTGATTTAACGTCTCCGTCTGAAGACGATCTCCAAGTACGAACACCCTGGATTCATACGGCGCAAGCTCCAGTTTGATCCTTGCCCCGCCGCCGCGCGCATTTGCAATCAGAACCTGTCCACCATCCGGGTCCCACGCTTCAACGGCTGGCCGCGCGGAGCGAAACTGAACGCTCCCATCTAAAGGACGATTGCTTGTGTTCACAACAAAATAAATATCGCTGCCCGCAAGCTTGCGATGGATGAATCCGAGGCCTTCGGTCTCCCCGATTGCATCCATGTCGGGCGCAAGCGCGTGGTGCAGCGCATCGGCAAGACCGCCGATTGAGTCGAGAAAAACGCCCTGCTGGCCACTTTCTTTGAAAAGCCGGTTCGAGATCGTAGCAATTTCCGCCGAGTCGTTCTGTTCCATCAGGCCCGGCGCCCGCGACGGCATTTTCTCAAGAGCGATCACCTTACCATTCGCCGCATAACTCTCGATCGTTTTGTAAGTCGCCAGCGGAATACGGTCGGTTGGCGGAATCACCAGGACCGCATATGGAATTGCGCCCAGCTTGTCGATGGTGGCGGCGGCGATGTAATCCACGTTATAGCCGGCATCTAGAATGGCTCCCATCAAAGCCGGGGTAATCCGTTTCCCCATCTCGTCGGTCACCGAAACGTGCCCGGGAGAGAAAGACGCCTGGCCATCGTCTTCCGGAAGAAGTATTGCAATGTCGTTCGCCGGCTTTCCCTGCCGCAGCAGCCAACTCACCCCTTGAAGATACTTCATAACATCGGGCATCACCGGAATCCAAGGGTTATGCGCATTGAAAACCGCCGCCGCGTAAAGCGACCAGCCCGGCTCACCGGCCCCGGGCGCTGAGTAAGGATACCCATGCCCGACGAATTGGTTCACGCCCAGAAGAAACATGCGGTCTGCCTCCGCCTTCATGTCCAGCGGGGTCGCGCGAAACGCCGGCGAATGAAGCCACGTCCAGGTCTCTGCCGACGTAATGTTCCGGCCATAGAGATGGCTCGCGGAACTGGCCCATCGCGTGAACGAAAACGAGCGCCACTGCGGTCCCTCGCCCTCGGGCAGGTTGGGTATGGCCTCATCGGCGAGTGTAACTGCCGGCTCACCGTAAGTCTGCGAGCGGAATTTTGTCCCATGAGCCTCGGCAAATTTAGTTATAGGAGTTAGATAGTTATCACGGATAAGATCGGAAAGCGTTTTACCCCAGTCGTGCCGAATATCTTCAGCTTCCTCGGTGACTCCGGCAAGTAACTCCGGCAGATAAGGAATTAAATCGTATCCGCGTCGTTTCTCAAACTCAGTCGGTAACTCCAATGTCCAATCGGAGCCGTAGACTTCGAGCGAATCCGAAAAGACGGAATAAGGCGGGTATTCGCCGAATGCGTTCAACAAGGGAGTCGCCACGTCGTTCAAGTGTTCGTCAATGGCCGCACGAGAGAAATGGTCGAGCACATACCCCTCGGCTCCCGCCGCGGGCCTTTTCACCCTTTGCAATGTGTGGCTGGAAATGAAGAAGAGTGCTGTCCGCGTTCCCGTGCCCGCTTCGATCGACCCTCCAGTTAGATCGATGCGCCTTGCGGAGGAAGCATCGAAAGACTTTGCCGTACCCGAAACTGCAAATGCGGCAATCATGCTTTCTCCTTCCACCAACGCAGGAGGAGTTACACGGGTTCCGCTGATTGGCATGGCGGCAACTCTCAGGCGTGCCGCGGCTAACGCGAGAGTAGTTTTCGGGCCACCGTAAGGCCAGCCGCTGCCGAGAGTAATGTCGACGCGCAAGTCCAGGGACCGGGCGGTCTGATTGGCGAAGCTCACATCCTCAAGAAACTCTGGCGATAAGTACTGGAGGTTTCTGATCCCGTTCGTCTCATCGTCAAGCATCAGAGGATAGACAGGCTGAATCTCAACGCCCCCAATGCCAACGCTCTTCATTGTCTCAAGCTCCTTCTTGAGTTCCGTTTCCGTCACCGCTGGACCGAACCACCACCAGCGCATTATGGGACGCGCATCGGCTGGCGGAGTGAGGAAGCCCGCACGTAGATCCTGAGCGAAGCACTGCGCAGATAGAACTGTTAACAACGAAATCGAAAGCGGGATTCTCCCGAGCCAGCGAATTCCGGCCCGGCTGTCACTCTGTGGCGATCTGCGCAGCAGATACATGCCCATCTCCTGCATTCAGCGGAGCAACGCCGAAGCTGACCATAGGATTGGCGCCTGTCCGTGAAAGTCTCCCGTCCGCCGCTTCCGATCGAGATAGTATTGCCGGTCGTTCTTCTTCCCGGTTCCCTCGCAAACGCTGGTCACGTCATAGTTCTGGTCCACGTATCCAGCTACAGCGATCCATCCCTTTCGCGCGGCAGGCCCGTATGTATCCGCATCGAGCCAGCCATTCTTCACTCCGGTAATCATGGCAAAGCTGAACATGGCTGAGCTTGAACTCTCCGGCCACGCCTCGTCCTGATCGATGAGCTGCCGCCACATGCCATCTCTGCCCTGATACTTCAGCAACGCAGCCATCATCGCCCGGTACGCATTCAAAATTATCGACCGCTGCGGATGGTCTGCCGGCAGATCGCGCAGCATCTCCGCCATGCCCGCGGCCACCCACCCATCCCCACGCCCCCAGAAAAACGGCACATCCGGCGCATGATAGAAGAGCCCATCGGGCTGCTGAAGTTTGGCGAGGTAGGCCACCATCTCCTGCGCATCCCGGTCCAGGTACTTTCTGTCATTCGTAGCGCGGAATGCCTCCAACTGAAGAATCGTCAACATGTACATATCGTCGATCCAGTAGCGCGTCTCTGCTGAAAGCCCATCGGGCTGCGGATTCTCCCACTGCCGGTCCGCCCAAGCCTTCCCGTCATCCAGATAGCGCGCATCCTTGGTCTGCAGGCCGATCTCGAGAGGCACAATGCCAAAAATCGAATCGTCCACATGATGCCGTGTTGGTATCCGGCTTGCCTCCGCGCCTTCCGGCATCAGCGGCTCAAACTTTTGGATCAGTTTTGTTCGCAGCGCATCGTCATGAGTCAATTGGGCAAACGTCAACGCTCCATACCAGGTGGCGGCCTCTGAGTAGTGAATTGTGGCCGTGTACTGATGCGGACTGGTCACGAAATGTTCGGCGACGCGCTTTCCCACCTCTTGCGGCGACACTCCAACAGGCCAGTTGCTGAAGTAATCCGCCTGGCCTGCGGTTGTAGAACCGGCCGACACTTCATCCGTCAAATATTCCGCCGCGAATCGATCTGCCTCGCCATTCATGTCACCCGAGGAGGGTTTTCCATTGATGAGAAGAACACGATAACGGAAGGTTGCGGTCTTGCCTTTGTCGAGCGTGAAGTCAAGTTCCGCAGCCTTGGGGTCGAAAATGTGCTGGCCAAGCGGATTAGCCGCGAACAATCCATAGCCGCGCGCATGCCAGTAAGTCGGATAGTTCGGATTTTTCGGATGGTCGATGATAGCGATGGTGACCGTCTGGCCGCCGGTGTTACCTGTAAGAATGCACCAGCGGCCGCGTGTCGACCAGGCCGAAGGGCCTTGGACGTTTTCACTTGTGAGATAAACACCCGTGACCGGAGTTGAGCTATCGTCCGGTGTCGAATCGACTTTAGTCGGGTTCCCGCTCGCGTCCATGAAGACTCCGCCCTTTTCTTCAGGCGACTCGAGCCACCGGGCTACGCGCATGCCGAGCAGTCCCTCCTTGTCGTCGTTGAAAACGGCATGATCGAGAGCCTTGAGAGTCACCACTTGATCGATGGCCCGGGCATGATCGCGACGCGCAAAGATATAGCGGGTAGTCTGATTCAGAATCGGTTTGTCTTCTCCCGTGAACCAGACTGACTCGACAACTAACTCGCCGCGATCGGCGCCGCTCTTGGTGGACACGATCCTGGTGTGGAGGATAGTGCCCATCTTGGAGCGTGCCTCGGGTTTTATGGCATCGGAGTTATTCCAGAAATCGAAGCCGTTGACGTTGCCGTAGTTGAACCAGAGGCCGGCGTGGTGAGGGTGGTCCACACGCTCGTTGGGGCGGGGATCAAGCGGATAGCCGCGAGTGACGGTAATGCCCTGATCTGTGATGAGCGGAAAGAGGACAGGTTTCTTGAGCGAAGTTGGCCAGATGTAAGAGGTGAACGGGGCGCCGTCGATGGTGATGTCGACGCGGCGATGGGCCTCGTTGGGGATAACTTGCACACCGTTGGAAAAGGAGGCGGCCGAAGCGCAGACCGCAAACCCCAACATTGCGGCCAGCGCCGCCAGCCTACGCATAGATCCTGCCTCCCGCGATCACTTGCTGCGTCTTGTCGTCGAAGGTAACTTTCTCGCCGGTCTGGATGGCTGCGACGTTCATGCATAGTGCGATCGAGTGGCTGTATCCGGCTTCGATGGAGGCATTGGGTGTTTTTCGCGAGCGGACGCACTCCATCCAGTTACGCATGTTGGCCGATGTCTGGGGATCGGCCCCGGTGTCGGCCGCCGTGGAAGTAGTCTCGGCTTTTTCGACGAGCGAGAAACTGGACAGGAGGTTGGGCTGCATGCCCATTTCCGCAGCCGATTTGGCGCTCAGCCCGCCTGTGGAAGTGACGGTCTGCTTGTCCATATCGATCATGCCGCCGTTGGAATAGTAAAGCTCCTTGACGCCTCCGGCGGAATTAGTGAACCGCGAGGAATACTGGACCTGGAAGCCTTTGGATGGGTCGTCGAGGGGGCCGTAATCGAACACAGCGGTCATCGTATCCCAGTTCTCGCGGCCGTCCCTCCAAAGATAAATGCCGCCGTTGGCGACGACGCTGCGAGGATGCGGCAAGCCGCTGAACCAATGAACGGTGTCGATCTGGTGGACGAGCCACTGGTCCGGAATTCCCGAAGAGTAAGGCCAGAAGAGACGGAACTCAAGGTACTTGCGAGCATCGAAGGGGACCATGGGTCGATTGAGGAGATAGCGCTTCCAGTCGGTGTCCTCTTCCTTGAGAAGCGGCACCACATCCGGGCGGCGCCAGCGCCCTGGTTGATTCACGTTCCAGGTCATGTCGACCATCACGATGTCGCCGAATGCCCCGGATTTGATATATTCGGCGGCTTTCTGGTAGCAGGGTGTCGATCGGCGCTGGGTTCCGACCTGCACAATCTTCCCGGTTGCTTTTACCGCGGCGCGGAACTTGCGGGCGTCGTCCATGGTGTGCGCGGTTGGCTTTTCGACATAGGCGTCGCGGCCTGCATTCACAGCTTCCACACCATGCAGGGCGTGTTGAAAATCGGCGGTCGCCACAAGCACGGCGTCGACGTCCTTGCGGGCGTACAACTCGTCGTTGTTACGGACCGGAACAACCGCATTGCCGCTTAGCTTCTGGATGTATGCCGCGCCATCTTCCCGGCGGCGATTCCAAATATCGGAGATGGCAAAGAACTCGAAGTTCATCTCCTTTGAATGTTGCAGAAAGGCTGGAATCAGGGCGCCTTTCATGCGATCTCCGCAACCGACTACGCCTACACGGACACGGTCATTGGCGCCGAGGATAGAGGCGTAGCTGGAAGCATTCCACGAAACCGTCGTCGCGGCCAGCGCCGCGCTGCCCATCTTCACAAACTCTCTACGACTCCCGTTAACCCGCATGGCCATGACGCTTTCCCCCGATTCGGGAGTTGAATGAGGCTTGATGGTAAAGGAATGCAACTGAAACCGTCGCGATGATTGTGTTTGCTATGATTCGAGGTCCGGGTCCGTGTCTCCCGTTAGCGTGCAGGCAGAAGACACGGACCGGTTTCTCCATCGAGGTTGGTTTGGCGGCGGCCTAGAAGATCACCTTCAAACTTCCCTGGAAGATTCGGGCGTTAACGCTCGTTGATGAGATCTCGCCGAAGGTTGCGACCTGCGGGCCGCTGGCCGTAGAGTTGCCCGCACTGCCGGCTCCAGGGTTGTCAAAAGACGGATGGTTCAGGAAGTTGAAGGCTTCCAGGCGAGCCTGGATATTCACGCGTTCCCTGATTGGGAACAAGCGCGATATCTGGGCGTCGTTCTGGAAGAGCATGGGGCCGCTGATTACATTTCTGCCCATATTTCCGAAGGTGCCCGGAGCGACAGGAATTGTGCAGGGGTTCGCCGTGGTGGTTGAACCGCAGAAGGCATTGAGGTTGAGCCACGCCCTGGTGGCTACAGACGCAGCAGCATGGCCGCCCTCCAGTTTTACGCCGGTTTTCTGGTTGACACCGGGTACCCCGTTGGGCCGATCGTTGCCGGTATTGGTGAGCGAAATGTCCTGGCCACTTGTCACATTGATGGGCGCACCGCTGGTGATGTGGAGCAGGGGTGCAATCTCCCAATCGTTGACGATCCACTTCGCAACGCCCTGGAGCGGGAATTTCGTGGTGTAAACCACCGATGTGTTGAACACATTCCGGTAATCGGAGCCGCAACGGCCGTAATCCTGCTTTGGGTTGTACGGATTTTCAAGGGGCGTGCTAGACCAGTCGCCAGAGGCGTCAGCGAGGTTGAGGCAATGCGACCAGGTGTAGTTGGTCAGCATGACAAAGGTGGATGACAAGCGATGCTGCAGCGTGGCCACCATGCCGTCGTAGTTGGCATAGGCAATGTTATTCACCAGGATCATGCCGTTGCTGCTGCCGCCCGCATATTGGTTGCCATAGGCGGGTTCCGCTTCAGAAAGCGCCCAACGCGCCGCCTGGTTGCCGGTAGTTGAGCAGTTTGAACCGACTTTGCCACCGCCCACCGTCTTTGCGGCAACTGCAGAGGGGCCGGCGGTGACGACGGGACCGCAACCTGTGCCACCGGGTCCCCAGACGCCCGGGGTGTAGACCGCTGGATCGATCTCTGTGCCAACCGGCATATTCGACGTGTGGTTTCCGATGTAGTCGACCTGCGCTTGCCATCCGTGACCGAACTGATGCTGAACGCTGAGTGTCCATTGCAGAGTATCGGGCACCTTGTACGGAGAATTGATCTCAATCCACTCGCCTTGAGCCGGGAAGACGGCCGTGGCTGGGGTTGGCACGACGGGTTGCGGGAAGGGGCTCGTATTGGAGCCGCCGACCTGGGCGCAACCATACCCGGTGCCGCCCAGAAGCCACGGTTCGCTGAAGCAAATGGGCCCGGTGGTACTTACGTTGACGTTGGTGGCAAAGGGCGGGTTCTGGTGGTTGCGGTTCGTGGTGTAGAAGTTGGCCTCGTCGTAGGCCAACTGCAGTCCGCCGCGGATCACGGTATTGCCGTTTCCGAACGGATCCCAGGTTGCGCCGATGTTGGGATTGAAATTCCAAATCGGGTTGTTTGTGAATGACTTGGTGACACCGGGATCTCCATAGAAGAAGGTTCCGGGAGGGGCTTTGGGATAGACACCGCTGGTTTGGCCGGAGAGAAAAGCGGCCATACTGAAGGTTGTTCCGCGGTTGAATTGGTCGCGAGGTATGAATTCAGGCTCCCAGCGCACGCCGCCTGCAATTGTCAGCCTCTTGCTGGCGTGGTAGGTGTCCTGGATGTAGAGACTGGGAACCGGTCCGCGCAGTGCGAGTTGCTGCTCCTTGCTCTGTCCGAACAAATTCATCGCTCCCCACAGGAAGTCCAGGTTGCCGCTCCCGATGGTGTTTCCTCCAGCCGGCCCGCTTCCGCTGAATTCGCCGCTGAACTGGTAGTTGCCATTGGCCTGGAATCCGGCCACTTCGTTGAAGTGGACCTTGACAAATTCCCCGCCCAGCACCAACTGATGATTGCCCTTGATCCAGGTCAGATCGTCGGAGACGCCTTCGTCGTCCACATTGAAGAATCCGTTTGAGCAGGTGCCGCAGTAGGTGTTCCAGGAGGAAAACGGTCCGCCGGTGACTTCGAGCTCCAGGTTGGTGGGCACTTCGTCATACTGAGTAATGCCAAGCGAATTCCCATTGATGCCGGGGGCAGATTGGCGCAGGTCGACGCGCTTCGTGCCAGAGGCGTGGAAGCTGTTCACTAGGTTCGGGCGCCACGTGAATGCTTCGCTTATGACCCCCGTCTGTACCCGCTCATAGTTGCCCGGAGCCTGAGAGGTGACCAGGACTCCTCCATTGGTGCCGCCTTTGAGAAAGAACGACGGAGCTTGATAACCGTCAATGAAGTACCGGCCATACAGGCTGTTCCGCGGGTTGATTGTGTAATCCACCCTGGTCACAAACTGGTTGTCGAAGACCTCCGACGGGATGGTAAAGGAGACTTCTCCCGTGGTTGAATTCAGGTAATTTATGGGCATGTAGGCCATCAGCGCCAAAGCCTGCGCATTGTAAGTTGGCGGCGCCGGATACTTGTTGCCCGGAATCGCCGCACCGGTCAGAGGATCGTACAGCTGCACGCCGCCTGGGGACGATGGGGGCGGGTTGGTGGCAGACCAGTCGCCGGCCAGGTTGGCCGCCGTGGGAATATACATTTCTATAGGGTTTCCAGACTGGATGGCTCTCAGGCGCTGATAGCCGGCGAAGGCAAAAATCTTGTTTCTCTTGATCGGCCCGCCAAACGTTCCGCCAAACTGGTTCTGGTGCAGAGTGTCCGCCTTGGTCGAGAAGAAGTTGGTAGCGTCTACGTAATTGTTGCGGATGAACTCAAAGCCCGATCCATGATACTGGTTCGTTCCGGAGCGGGTGACCACGTTCACCAGGCCGCCGGAGTGCGTGCTGCCGCTCTGGGCGCCTAAAGCCGTCGATTCCACGCTGAACTCGTTCACCGCGTCAGGGAAGGGGAACGGCAGGTTGCCGTTGCCCATGTATTCGTTGTTGTCGCCGCCATCCAGCTTCCACTGGGTGGTGTTGCCCATGCCTCCCGCAACTGAAACCGCAATGGTCTGGTAGGAGTACTTGCTGCCCGTGAAGTCGCCGCCCGGCGCTATGGTCGAGCCGCCGGAGAGGGTGATCAGGTTCGTCATCTGCCGGCCATTGAGCGGCATCTCCTGCACCGTCGATTGATCGATCGTCTGTTTGAATGACGTGTCCTCGGTCTGCAACGACAGCGCATCTGCATGGGTCTCAACCGTCACATCGGCCTTCCCGACTTTCAGGGCCGCGTTGATAGAGATGTTGCTGCCGACTTCAAGCACGATCCCGGTCTGTTCGTAGGTCTCAAAGCCCGTGGCGCCCACTTTGAGGTTGTAAGTGCTGATGGGCATGTTGGGGAAGACGTAGACACCGGTCTGGTCGGAATGGGTGATGCGTTTCACTTGCGTTGACGCTTCGATCAGGGTGACAGTGGCGTTGGGAATCAGCGCTCCGGATGCGTCAACGACGGTGCCTTGAATGTTGCCGGTGCCTGCGATCTGCGCGCCGGCCCCGCAAACGGTCAGGATGAGAGACGTTAGAATACATACCCGCAGTTTGCCTGCAAGCCGGCGACTGATAGTTGGGAAGTGATGCATCTTCTTGCCTCCAGAAAGTGGAATCAAATCACGAAATTCGGTTGCGGAAATTCAGGGACTCCGTCACATTTGTGCCGACATGAACTACTGCCCGGACGAGATGGGTGCAAACGTTTACTGAATCGTCACCTTCCCAAGGCTGTTTTCGCGGCCCGGCTGCATACGGGGCGGTTTCCAGGATCGATCTCATCGACGCAGCTTTCTGGAGCGAATGTATATAAAGGTCAGACCACGATTGTCAAGCCGAATTTGATGGGGCATGAAATATTCCGTGGACGCTTCGCGCCACGCACGCTGCCGGCTCCATGGCATTGACGTGGGAACCGGAATGGCCGGCCCAGTTTGCGGCTCGATGCAGTCAATTTCCACTGGATTTGCACTGATTCCCCGAAACACGGGTTTAAGTCGATGGCCAACGGGTGATCGAGCCAGCAGAAACCGACGGTCTTCATGCTTAGAGAAAATGGCTTGATGCTTGATGAATGCGGCTTGGCTTAATCGCCGAGAATCTTCCCCTTTGCCAGAATGACTTGATCACTGTAAGGTCAGACCACCAGAAAGGTGTATCCCCAAAAAATGAACTTATGCTTGTTAGAGTCACTCCGGCGGCGGTCGTCCTTGGAGTCGGCGATCTTCGTCTTTTCCAGATGCAACTCCGGCTCGCAACATGTTATGGCCCTGCAAACTGCAACTCAAAGACGCGCCTATGAGATGGGTTGAACTTGTTGACGCGAAAACGGAGGCCTCTCGGGTGTGCGAGGTGGCACAGATTTTGGGCTTCCCAGTGCCGCAGATTTACAAGATGGCTGCGGAACACTCCCGGCTGGAACAACATATCTGCGCGGCGAATTCTGGCACGGTAAATCCTTTGGCGCCCACACGGCTTAAGTTATCCGCTTATCCCGCGCCAACCAGCTTCAGATAATCCGGCTCATCGGCAATCGTCCGATGACGAAAGGCGCGCACGATCTTACGTTCCTTCAGAAAGAACACGCCCGGCATCTGATCCGCATCTTCCTTGATCATGCCGATTCCATACTTGAACATCGCACCCTTGAGCCAGCCCTTCCAGACCGTCAGATTCAAAAAGTGTAAATAAGGGTTGGTGCGCGACAAGGCAAAGAAGGGAAGCTGATACAACGTGGCCTCCGGATTGCCGATCCTCTCTACATCGGAGAGATGGTAATAGTCGAAGTAAGGTTTCGCCCGTTCCTTAGAGCCGAGATGCACAAAGACGGGCCGCACACCCTTGGCCTGAATTTGCGTCCGCACTTGCGAGACGCGATCCAGAGTCTGTGCACAAAAAGCGCATGCAAAGTGACGAAGAAAGATGAGCAAAACCGGCGATTCATCCACCAGATCGAGCAGCGACCGGCCCGTCTCCGTATGAAACGCGCGGAGGGAGTCTGCGAAGTTCGATTTCTCTGTTGACTGGAGCATCCACCACCCGTCGATCCACGCACTTCCGCGGGAAAGGTCGATTATAGTCGTAACTCCTTTATCCAAGCGGGTGGGCAATCCAATCGCACACATCGGACGAATGCACTTTCAGTCGTTTCGAAAAGGCTGGACGGCGATACTCGCAATGGACTAGCATACGGCTCGAATGCGCCTACAGCCAGAGATGCGTTGGGCAATGGGATGGCCGTGAGGGCGGCGATCTGAAATTGCGCTCAAGGGGTTCGCGCGGAACGCAATTCATTCGCAGGAACCGCCTCCAGAAAAGCTCAAGTGTGAGGCTCGCCGGCTCGGGATCTGCGGTACCCTGCTAACGGGAAATGAGCTCTCATTGCAAGGAAAAGGGAATGTTCCGACTTGACGCCGACAAAAAGGTGCACTTCTGCGACGGCGTTACGCGTCGTGATTTTCTTCACGCCGGGTCGCTCACTTTTCTGGGCCTGTCAATGCCCCAGTTTCTCCGCTTGCAAGCCGCGGGGGCGGTGAAGCCAGGCAAAGATGTCAGCTGCATTCAATTGATGCTTGTGGGCGGGCCCAGCCAGCTCGACACATGGGACATGAAACCGGATGCTCCAGCCTCCATTCGAGGGCCCTTCAAACCGATCAAGACCAACGTTTCCGGAATTGAGATCTCGGAAATCTTTCCCCGGATGGCGAGGCACGCCGACAAGTTCGCCCTTTTGCGATCCGTCTACCATACCGCGGCGGCGGTGCACGACACCGGCTGCCAGATGATGCAGACCGGAAGGCTGTTTCAGGGCGGACTTGAGTCGCCGAATTATGGTTCGGTCCTTCGGTTTGAAAAGGGGCCGCTTGGAGATATGCCTCCCAATGTCCTGCTTCCCTATCCAATCGGGCAGCTTGGTGGAAATCTGCCGCACGGCGACACGGCCGGCTTTCTCGGCAAGGGCTACGATCCGTTTGTCTTGAATGCCGACCCCGCGGACCCCAACTTCAAGGTGCCCGATCTGCTGCCGCCTGAATACATCTCGGCGGTGCGTGTGGATCGCAGGCGAAGCTGGAGGCAGGAAGTCGACAAATCCGTTCAATACTTCGAAGACACCAACCAGGATTCGAAGCTGATGGATGCGACCTTCAATCAGGCTTACACGCTGATGACTTCGGCGAAGGCGCGCGAAGCCTTCGAGCTTTCACAAGAGCCGGATGAAGTCCGCAAAAAATACGGCATGAATCGCTTTGGCCAGGGTTGCTTGCTGGCGCGCCGCCTGGTGGAGCGCGGTGTTCGCTTCGTCACCCTCAACATGTTCGAGACCGTCTTTAACGACATCACCTGGGACATTCACGGTTCGGCCCCATTCAGCCCGATCAGCTGCTACAGCGACCTGGTCGGCCCCATGTTTGATAACGCTTACAGTTCGCTGCTCGAGGACTTGAGCCGGATCGGCCTGCTCGATAGCACGCTGGTTCTGGCAACGGGCGAATTCGGGCGCACCCCGCGCATCAATCCCGCGGGAGGCCGCGATCACTGGCCCCAGTGCTGGACCGTCGTTTTCGCGGGCGGCGGCGTCAAAGGCGGGCAGGTCGTGGGCGCCTCGGATGCAATCGGCGGGGCGCCGCAGGATCGCCCGGTAACGCCGGCCCACGTGGCAGCGACGGTATACAAGTGCCTGGGAGTTCCTGTCGATACGGTTCTGAAGACTCCGCAAGGGCGCGACGTAAGGCTTGTAGACACCGGGTTTGACCCAATTGATGAATTACTGATTTAGGCGTCAGACACAAGTAAGCAGGCTAGGCCAGAGCGGCTATGCCGGATAGATTGCTTTCGATTGCGGTACTAGGGAGAAACTATGAAGCCCCGCAGGTTTCTACTGCTCGTCACGCTGGCCGTTGGGTTCACGGCTTCGTGGGCATTTCTCCGTTCAGTGGCGGGGCAGACATCTTCGCCGCCTGCCGGGCGCTCGCCCGGTGATGTTCAGTATCATTCGGCGGATGCGTCGAAATCGGTGAGTGGAGGTGTCGCTTCAGCAAGCAAGGTGAAGACGATGCCAGCGACGAACAAGAGCGGTTCTTCGCTTGACCTGCTGGCAAGGATTGCGATCCTTCCATCTTCTGTCTCCATTTCGGGCACACACTCGAGCCAGCGATTGCTGGTGGAGGGAACTTTTGCCGACGGTCATCAGGAGGACCTCACCTCGCGGGCAAAAATCGTGATCTCCGATGCAAGAATTGCTGCGCCGGATAAGGACGGCGTTGTTTTTCCGCAGGGTGACGGCCAAGCGACAGTTACTGCAACGGTTCAGGGACACCGTGCCACTGCACCCTTGATCGTTGAACATTACTCGACGGCATCAACCTGGAGCTTTCGCAACGATGTTCTGCCCGTCATGACGAAAATGGGATGCAACTCAGGTCCATGCCACGGCGCGGCTGCGGGAAAGAATGGCTTCAAGCTTACGCTTCGGGGCTACGACCCGAATACCGACTATTACACCCTCACACACCAGGCGCTCGGCCGGCGTACCAATCCGATCGAACCGGCCCGAAGCCTGATGCTGTTGAAGCCCACGCTCACAATTCCACACGGCGGCGGCAGGCGCTTCGATGTCGGGTCGCCGGAGTACAAGGTGATTGCAGGATGGCTCGCACAAGGCATGCCTGCCCCGCAGGACTCCGATGCACTGGTCACCGATATCCAGGTTTTTCCCCGCGAAGCCTCGCTCCAACCTGGCGCTCACCAGCAGCTAATCGTAAACGCGATTTTTTCAGACGGTCACATTGCGGATGTCACCCGGTGGGCCAAGTACGACAGCGGAGACGAGGGCGTGGCCACGGTCGATAACAATGGCCAGGTGATTATGCACGGGTATGGCGAAGCTCCGGTGACAGTCTGGTATCAGAGCCATGTTGCCTTCTCAAGGCTGCGCATTCCGTTTCCATACAAACTGGACGATGCGATATTCCTGAATGCTCCACGCAATAACTACATCGACGACTCGATTCTGAAACATCTGCGCGATCTCCACATTCCGCCTTCGTCTCCTGCGACCGATGCGGAATTCATTCGCAGAGCGTATCTGGATGCAGCCGGAATTCTGCCCAGTCCGTCTGAAGTCGACAAATTCATGCACGATCCTTCGCCGGATAAGCGCAACCGACTGATTGGCGATCTTATCAAACGGCCCGAATTCATTGACTATTGGGCGTACAAGTGGTCCGATCTGCTGCTCGTTTCAAGCAACCGTCTTTCGAACGACGAGATGTGGAGTTACTACCACTGGATTCGTGAAAGCGTGGCGAGCAACAAGCCGTGGAATACGTTCGCATCGCAGATCGTTACGGCTACGGGAAAAACTCTGGAGAATGGCGCGGCCAACTACTGGGTCATCCACCGCGATCCTCTCGACACGTCGGAGAACATGGCGCAGGCTTTTCTCGGCATCAATATCAGCTGCGCTCATTGCCACAACCATCCTCTAGCAAAGTGGACCCAGAAGGACTACTACGGGATGGCGAATCTGTTCGCGCGGGTGCGGCTCAAGACATCCGCTCCCTCTGGATTTCGTCCTGGCGTCGGATCACTTTTCAACGACGTCACGGTTTACTCCGCGCCCACCGGCGAGTTCATGGACGATCGCCTGATGATTCCGCTGCCTCCCAAGCCACTGGATGCCTCGGCCCTCTCCAGCGCAGTTCCCGGAGATACGCGTTTCTATTTTGCCAAGTGGCTCACTTCCCCTGACAATCCATATTTTGCCCGCAACATAGTCAACCGTGTGTGGCGCAACTTCATGGGGCGCGGCTTGATTGAGCCGGTCGACGATCTGCGCGACACGAATCCGGCAACCAATGACGAATTGCTGAACGCATTGGTGAAGGATTTCGTCGCACACAATTTCGACGTGGATTATCTGATTCGGACCATCATGCAGTCGGCGACCTATCAAGCTTCGTCAAGGCCCATCAAAGACAACGCCGATGACGATAAGTACGGCTCGCATTTTGTGGTAAGACGCCTTCCGGCAGAGGTGCTCCTCGATGCCTATTCGCAGGTAACCCAGGTTTCCGAGAAATTCGACGGGTATCCTGCGGGGATGCGTGGAATGCAATTGCCCGATACCGCTGTGAAATCCTACTTTCTGACGGCCTTCGGACGTCCACTCCGGCAACAGACGCGCGAAAGCGAGCGCACTTCCGTGCCCACGGTCACCCAGGCGCT
>Ga0302320_10004452_pt1 | contig 31833 bp, 35 predicted proteins | sample Bog_T0_3_FD_202130 | JGI IMG/M metagenome (GOLD analysis project Ga0302320, IMG submission 202130) | Peat permafrost microbial communities from Stordalen Mire near Abisko, Sweden - Bog_T0_3 | ecosystem: Environmental > Terrestrial > Soil > Wetlands > Peat | place: Sweden: Abisko, Stordalen Mire... | reverse complement strand
TACCAACTAGCTGATGCTACGCAAACTCATCCCATATCGACTGGCCTTGCGGTCCCAGTCTTTAAACATAATTTCATGAGAAATCATGGTGTCATCTGATATTACCTCTATTTTCATAGAGCTATGTCAGGATAAGGGGAAGATTATTTACGTGTTCCTCACCCGTTTACCGCTATCCCTTGCGAGATCGCTCGATTTGCATGCCTAATCCACGCCGCCAGCGTTCACTCTGAGCCAGGATCAAACTCTCCAAAAGTACTTGGCTTTTTTGTAAACTTGGCAAAACTTTTAAAATTGATTTGGACAATAGATTGTCAAAGAACAAACGAAAATCACTTCCGAAACCTTCTCGAAAGGTTCAATAAGATTACCAGATTAATTTATGATGTCAAGAAATTATTTTAAGTATTTTTTAAAAACCTTAAAACATTGAAAATGCTTATCTTAGCGTCGAGAACTAAACCAGTAAATTTTTAAAGTTTTCGCCTAAAATAAGATTTCTTGGTCCCGCAGATAAAAGACTTTGTGAAATAACACCTAAAGAATCCTTGAAATTCTGGTTAGCCGGAAAATCACTTCCCCATAATATATGCTTCTCGTCGGTCATCTCCAGGGCCGTCTGCAAGGCCCCGACGGAGCGTGTTCCGCTCATATCAAAGTACAATTGACTAAAAAAAACGCTGGGATTCTGCCCCAGATCTTTAACAAAAATATGTCCACCGCGTGACCGTGACCTTAACATGCTGTAGGTTGAGTCGAATCTCTCTTTAACGATAGGTAAAACTCCTCCAAAATGGGCAAAAATGAAGCTGACCTTATTATATCTATTAAAGATACCCGACATCATCATTTTCCCCAGACACATGGAAACATCAAAAACATACTCCAGCACGGGACTTAACAAAGGATCATGGACACGCTCTTGACCTATAGGATTCAGAATCTGCGGATGTACATGCACCGGCATTTTATTGTCCCTGGCAAACTCAAAGACTTCATCAAAAATCGGATCATCCAGATACTTCCCCTCATAACTCGATGCTAAAGACAAAACTTTTAAACCCAGGTCTTTGATATGTTTTAATTCATCTTTAATGGCCGCAGGCGCATCTACCGGTATAATGCCCGCACCTATAAAACGGCCTTGATGTGCTTTAACTAGTTCGGAAATTTTTTGGTTATAGACCTTGCACAAGGACTGCCAGCCGCCCATATTTAAATGCGCATCGCTGGTGGGATATAGCAGGACCGCCTGATCGATATGATATTCATCCATCAACCGCAATTGCTTAGCCGCATCAGACCAATGTTCTTTAAAAAAAGCGGTGTTGGCTGCCACTTCGGGCGGTATGTAATGACTATGCGCATCAATTGTCATAATTTTAATAAATCAACCCCGTCTGAAGAGCAGGAAACAGGGAATCTTTGTCATCATGCTAACATCTTATTTTCTTTAAGGATTTTTTCGGTATCACCAAGAGCTTTGAGCAATTCGGGCAATAGATGAACATTGATCGTCACCCCTTTGGCCGTCGGTACCATCTGATCTGCCCCCTGAGAGATGGTCCAAATACGGACATCCACCAGATCATTGCCTTTAAACTCTCGGATACCTACACGAACTTCTTGAAACTTGTTTTTGGAAAACACAGAGACGGTTTGGTCCACGTTAACTCACCTCCTCTTCGCCTTCACTTAGCCTGCGTTTGCTGATAATCAATGACAGGCTTGGTCCAAGTGGTTAATTGGTTAATCACCGCCAGCTCCAGCGGACAAGCATTGGCCGGTACTGATAACGCAAAGCTCACCATATCCGCCACTGCCACTGGGTCCATCAACCGGTCGCGTTGATCTTGGGCTACGTCTTTAAGATGATCTGTCAGATCAGACGCCACTACACCCGGCAATAATGAAGTCACTTTAATATTATGTTCACGCATTTCCCAAAACAAACCTTTAAGAAAGGCACGCAAGCCCATCTTCAACGAGCTATAGGCTAAAAATGTGCGCGGGATAGGATCGCAAAGTGTTGATCCGGAAACCACGTTGATCAAATGCCCGCTTTTTCTGGCAACCATGTCCGGGATCACCAGACGGATCAGACGCACATACCCCAAATAATTCGTATTGGCCAGCATTTCAAAATCTTCGATCGGCTGTAAATGAAAAGGATATTGGCTGGAAACGCCGGCGACGTTAATTAAAATATCAATTTGTTTAAAATGAGCCTTGGCTTTAGCTACTAAATTTTGCAAGTCTGCCAATTTAGAAACATCCGCAGGAACGCCGATAGCATCGATGCTGTACTTATCTTTTAAATGATGCACCAGTTCATCCAGAGGCCCTTGAGTACGGGCCGCCAAGACCAGGCTGGCACCTTGTGAAGCCATACGGGTGGCCACGGCCTTACCGATCCCACGGCTGGCACCTGTGATAAGAATTACCTTTCCCTTCAAGTCAACTGATGCATGGGACATATATTTACTCCTTAATATTAACTATTTTATAGCAACAGCTTCAGTTTCAATAACCTGTTTAAAGATTTTCATATTATCCTGCGAATGCTTATTAATGAAGCCCTCGATCTGTTCAGCTGTAAACTTTGTGAATTTGGCATCCATTTCAAAATCCTGGATCCAGCTCATTTTAATACCTTCCGGGGTTTCTGTATAGAACCAAACGATTTTCATATATTTAAAAGGAAAAAGCGGGTCCCAGCGCTGGGCGTAGGCCATTTTGATGTCTTTAAAAAGCCAACGCTTGGACACCCAGGATTTACCCTCCTCGTCAGTGAGACGAAAAGTAATTTCATTCCCCTTGCGTTCCATGACATCAGCCTTAGCATACTCCTTACCAAAAAGCTCAGTCCAACGTTCCACCTTGTTAGAAATATCAAAAACCAATTCGTATGGTGCGTTGATTACTATCGAATTAACCGTATGTCCCATTAATCCCTCCGTTTTAGTAGACAACTATTGTCATTCCAGCCTAACGCACTGTCATTCCCACGTTCAGCAAAGAACGCGTCCGCCATTGACATATAAGCGGGAATCCATACATGTCGCAGCCTTAGAAACGAATTTTTTAGACCACGGTCGGCTTTTAACCGCCAATCTTCTCTACTATCTCAGAAATATCAGCCTTTAATTACGCGGTATTTCTGATCGGCGATGTAGATTGTCGGGCCTCCAGTGGATCTCAAAAATTGTTTCCAAGTCTGCTGGCGCCATTAATCCTCGCCCCATAAAACTTCCTATTCATTTTTCCTTAAATATTTATCCCTATAGGCAATAGCCTCTTCCTTAAGTTTTTCATCCCAGTCTAACGAGAAACAAACATTAATTGCATCAATCAAGACTGGTTGGGTGTTCTAATTTAATGAATCATATCTTTTTTAAACTACAGCCAAGAGCCCTACTACTCCATAAACGAAATAAATATTGATAAATAATCAATACATGATAGTATATTAATCAATTTAACGCCCCGGTAGCATAATGGATTAATGCTTTCCCTTAACGACGGAAAAGATGCGGGTTCGAATCCCGCCTGGGGCGTTAAAGGTCTTAAGACTGAATTAAGGGACTTTCTTAAGGCCATATTTTTCTTGAAAAGAACAATACATCTGATATACTTAAATCATCGTTAAGGGAAAGCATTATCCAGTTTCGCCAGGCCGCGATTATTCGCGGCCTTTCTTTTTTATAAGATAGCTACTACCCTGCTCCAACCAGCTCCTGCATTTTTTACTTTTACCGGCAAACAGGAAACTGTAAAACCATAGGGCTTGGGGATGGCGCCCAGATTGCCCAAACGTTCCATATGAGAATACTCACGACGGCGGCCCAGAAAATGACAGGGCCAGATCTTGGCTTTTTCCTTGGTTGTTAAGAATTCTTTGAACATCAAAAAGCATGGACGGTCAAGACCTATGGTATCAATGCCCATCATTTTGATGCCGCAATCTAATAGATATTCTACTGCATCTGGCGTGCAACCTACATATTTATTCACGTAATCATCAGTGCCCAATAATTTATCGCCACCGGTATATAAAAGGACGATATCCATGGGTTTTAACTGATAATTGATCTTCTCAAGGGCCGCGACGACTTCTTTTTTACCAATAGCATCCGGGAATTTCAAATGCGTAAGATCAAGAACAACGCCGGGGCCATAGCACCATTCTAAGGGAAGATCCATGATCTGCTTGGCAGGCTTGCCTTCGCACATTGAACCATAATGAAATGGCGCATCCACATGCGAGCCCATATGCACAGAAGAGTTAACAACTTCCAAAGATAACATTTCACCGTCAGGGATCTCTTCGCAAGTCGCTACCCGCTCGCCCTTGTCAAAACGTTCCTGGCCACCAGGCTGCTTGCTCATCACCACCCAGTTAAAATGCTCAACACCTGCCTTATGCGTAATACGTTCAATTTTGGCCGCGTGAGTTTCGACTAAGGTGTCATCAATTGGTAAGGACAAATCTATAATTTTCATAAAAGACTTTCCACTACTGCGGATCCTGTCTCGGATTTGCTGTTTTGGCAGTATCCCAAAACTTGCCCAGAGAGCCGTCACCGTCCGCCCCCTAACATCAACTCCGATCCACCCGCCGCTAATTTAACTTGTTTTAGTTTTTAAAATCCCCACTATATCGTTAAACGAATGCGTCTTCTTAAGCTCGTTGTCTTTTAGAGAAACTCCTAACTCTTTCTTAATGACAACGGAAATCTCCACCATTTCAGTTGAGTCGATGTCCAGGGATTCATCTAACTTGGCGCCTGGAACAATCTCGGTTTCTTCGATATCCAAGACTTTCTTAAAGATTGATTTAAGCTTACTTTCAATGTCCGTCTGAGTACTCATTACATCCTCCGTTATTTTTGTAAAATTAAAACACAATTAATACCGCCGCGGCCACGGTTGATGATACAGGCATTTTTGATCACTTTCTTCTGGGCCTTATTCAAACAATAATTTAGATCACAGGCCGGGTCAGGTGTTTCATAATTAATGGTTGGCGGGACCATCTCGTTTTCCATTGCTAATACGGTCGTGATCACATCCAAAACACCGCTTGCTCCCAGCATATTGCCATAAATGGATTTGGGTGCTGAAACAATGACACTTTTAGCATATTCTCCAAAGGCATCCTTGATGGCCTTGGTCTCGGTCGCGTCCCCAATTTGAGATCCAGCTCCGTCGGCACAGATATAATCAATATCCTTAGGACCCAGGCCGGCATCGTCCAAAGCAATTTTAATGGCGCGGGCCAATTGTTTGGCGTCCGGGTTTGGTTCAATACGATTAACAGCATCAGTGGTTGTGCCATAGCCGATGATATTGGCATAGACATGGGCCCCACGCTTGGCTATCCTTGATTGCGGCTCTAAAGTTAATACACCGGCGCCTTCAGCAATGGCCAGGCCATCACGATTTTTATCAAAAGGCCTGTACGCAGATTGAGGGTGATCATTATTTTCCGTTAACATCCCGGAAGTATTACAACACAATAAAGCATACGGCGTCACAGGTGCTTCCATCCCTCCGGCTAAAATAAAATCACATTTACCCCGGATGATGGTGCGTGCCGCATATCCGATGGCCATTAAGGAAGAAGCACGATCTGCGACGATGGTCTTACTAAATCCCTTGATACCGTAATTAATGGATATCTGCCCTTGCGGTGCGGCCGGAAACCAGGCCGATGCCATAAAAGGACTTACCCCTTCACGGCCTTCCAAATACATATCACGCAATTCTGTTTCCGCATACAGCCAGCCGCCAATAGCATTGCCCATAAAAATTCCGACGCGTTTAAGATTCTCATCAGATAAATTGATCTTCGCATCTTCCAAACAAAGTTCGGAGGCCACCAAAGCCATATGCGAGAATAGGTCGATCTTTTTTAATAAACGGGATGATACATTACTATACCCATCCAACTCTCTAACCTGGCCGGCAATTCTCGAAGGATAAAGTGAAGCGTCAAAGCGTTCGATTTTTTCCACGGCACTGCGTCCGGCTTTAATGTTCGCCCAAAAAACTCTTTTATCAATTCCGCTGGGTGAGATTATCCCCAGTCCCGTAATCGCAATTTTTTCCATAACTATCCTTTATATCTTTGTAGCACCATGGCAGAGTGTATGCCTGAAAAGCCGCTAGAGGTTTTTAGGATACAATTGACTTTTTTCTCAATCGCTTTGTTCGGGATATAGTACAAATCACAATTCGGATCAGGCTCTTCCTGATTGATCGTCGGCGGCAAAATGTTGCGCTCAAAGATCATAGAACTTAAAGCCAACTCGATCCCATTAGCCCCTGCCAAAGGATGACCGATCATTGATTTTACCGACGATATCGGCAAATTATACGCATGTTTTCCCAAAGCCATTTTGTACGCGCTGGTTTCAAAAACATCATTTTGGCGGGTAGAAGAACCATGGGCATTGAGATAATCAATAGCCTCAGGTTTGATCCCGGCATCTTCCATGGCCAAGTTGATGCAATCAGCCATCGCATCTCCATCCGGCGGCAGATCTGTCATGTGATACGCATTGCAGGTGGTGCCAAATCCCGTAATTTCACAATAGATCCTGGCCCCTCTTTTTAAAGCATGAGTCAATTCTTCAACTACCAACAAACCTGCGCCTTCAGAGATCACAAAACCATTACGCTTATTATCAAAAGGACGGCTGGCTTTTTGAGGCTCGTCATTGTGCACAGACAAAACATTGACCGTATCAAAAGCCCCAAAGGTAATGGGCGTGATCGGCGCTTCTGAAGCGCCGGTGATCATGATATCGACATCTCCGTCACTGATAGCCTCAAAAGAAAATCCCACGGAATCCGTTCCTGCCGTGCATCCAGTTGAAATAGTATTGCAAACACCTTTAAGGCCGTATTTAGCCGAGATCTCACTGGAAGGCGTATTGAACATGGCCGCATCATAAAGATCAGGACGGACAATTTTGGGATTAATGGGATTTTTACCACTATCCGTCACCAGAGCAAATTCCTCTTCCATATATTTTGTTCCGCAAATAGCATTGGCCAAGGACACACCCATGCGCTCAAGATCAACCTTTGATAGATCCAGCCGGGAATCTGCCAATGCCATACGGGCAGCCACACAGGCAAATTGCACATAGCGGTCCATACGCACGGCATCAGAAAAACTAAGCCCCAAGGCAATCGGATCAAAATCCGAGACCTGTGCGGCTATTTTTGTATTAAAGATAGAGACATCAAATTCAGTCACCCGACGCACGGCAGAAACCCCGTTGATCATGGCATGGTAACAATTATCATTACCAATACCATTGGGAGATACGATGCCGACTCCGGTAACAACTACTCTTCGTTTCTTCATAATTACTCCATGTTTGGTACCGCGAACCGTCGGTTCCTCTGGGTCGCTTTCACATCCAACCCTCTCTTGCTTGGCAGCCTGCTTGGGGACACGACTAAAGTCATGTCCCCTGGTTGGCATTACTTTTAATGACGCAGCGTCTCATCCATTAAATTATTATGACTTCCAATGACCTGCCAGCGGTCCTTACCTTTTTTCCATGTCATCGTATAGCGACGGATCACCCGTTTGCCGCCTTCGGCATTGACTTCAACCGTAAAGATCAAATACTGTAAAATGGCAATATCCCCATGAAGCTTGATCTGAATGGGACGCAATTCACAGATAGCGATGTTCGTGCTTTGGGTCCAAAACCCTACCCATTTATGCAGCCACGGACGATCAACAGGGATCGGGCTTTCATGGCCGTAACCGATCATGTCCGGATGAATATACTTGATGAATTCATCCACCTGCTTCGTGATCAATAGGTCCCAATGCTCATCAATGCAGCGCCATACTTCGATCTGGGTCTCATTCCAATATTCAGGGATCCAGGAAGTACGTTTTAATCCAAGTTCTTGGGCTGTTCTAATTTTTGACATTTTATTCTCCATACACTGGTTCCCCCTTTAGCATTTCTAAACACGTTTAGACGATCAAGAAACAGGGAATGTTTCAAAAGCTTTCTTTACTTCACCCACGCTGAAATATTTCCCCGTACGCTCGACTTCATGCACCATATCCACGATCTTACTATTGAGCGTGGTCGGTAATTTAAAATGATTGGCCAACTGGGCAACCTCGCCGTTGATAAAATCAATTTCACTGATCCGGCCGCGCATGATGCTTTGTAAAATAGAACCGTATAAGGGTTCTTGGCTTAGACTCGTCAATGTTTTATTCATGATCCCTGCGGCTTGTTCAATAGGCATTTTGACCAGGCCATAGATACGCTCTTTAGGAAAATCCGGCAAAGAGACCAGTTCAATATTAGCCATGCCCATGATATCAAGGCCTTCTTTTAAAAGCATGATGCTCAAGCGGCATAGATCGATATCAGCAAAGGTCTCCTGCATGCTTTTTCCGATAAGTGCCGGGATACAATTATTAAAATTCACAAAGAGCTTTAGATATTTCTGACCGATAATATTCGTGCTCGTCACCACTTTAAAAGCCTTGCCTAAAACTTCAGCGATCCCGTGTGCCGTGGGATCCAAAGGCGTCAATGGACGGCCAATGATCCAATCCCCCTCAAAATTCAAGGTGATCTCACCGGGTTTCGTATAGGTGGCCCCAAACATCACAATGCTCGACAGCTGACGATCACGCTCAAAATGGCCGCTTAAAATATTATCTGCCTGCACACCATTTTGAGTACTTAATATTAAACTGTCATTTTCTAAAAATTCGCAATTATGGGCAAAGGCTTCTTCAATGTCCTGGGTCTTGACCGCAAAGATCACCAGATCATAGGGTTTATCGAGACAAGTCAATGCTTGCACCTTAATTGTTTCAGTGCCTCGCACGCCCTTGACCGTCAAACCATGGGCATTGATGATATCTACTTGTTCTGAACGCCCGATGAGAACTACATCCTCACCTGCTTTTTTCAAGTAGGCTGCCACCACCCCGCCAATTGCCCCAGCGCCAATAACCGCTATCGCCATAAAATCACCTTACGCCTCCGAAGAAACAGGGGATATTCTTCATATAAATTTCTTATAATCAAAACCCGCTTCGTCCATGATGCGGATCATTAAACTATAAAAAGCCTTGGGCACTTCGGCCAAGAATGACTGAACGATGTCACTTTCTTCAACCGTTGACGAGCCGCGGGCCAAGGCCATCTGCTCGGCCTTTTTATTGACGACTTCCTTGGCTAATCTCCGATGAAAAACAGGGATCAAATTGAGCATTTTATTGTATTTGCTCAAAGCCAAGGCATCCCAGTTCATGTTTGTTTGTATTGATACCATAATTAACTAACGGCCTCCACGCGGGAGTTAGCCTCGAATTTCGAGATATTATTCATAAAGTCCCTGACGCACAATTTGACCTTGATGTCATAATTGCTTTCCATGATGCGATGGATACGTTCAGGCTTGGAATAATATTCACGCATACACCAGGAACCCAATCGCCCGACTTCTTCAACGGTCAAATGATCGGTAGGGATAACCGGATGCTGGAAATCCCAAAGTCTAAGATCGATCTTATCAGGATCAAACCAACCCTTTTTAATACCATAACGCCAATCCGGAGAATTAGGGACCGGTGTCAGATAATCCAGGGCGAAGATATCAGGATCGATCTCATCAGCCACACGCAAGCGCTCTTTGATCTTGGCTTCCGTGTCTTCTTTAAGGCCGATCAGGACTGTTCCAACGCTGCCGATATCATTCTCGCGCAAGATCTGAATGGTCTTTTTGATCTGGGCAATCGTCACTCCCTTGCCGGATTTGCTGAGGGTCATATCATCTTCGACTTCAACGCCGGTCAAGGCTAAGAACAGACCTGCTTTTTTCATCAAAGGCAAGATATCATGCTGACTAACCCACTGATCAGCACGGCCTAAACAAACCCAATCGATCTTATTGCCGCGTTTGATCTTCTCTTCACAGAACTCAACCATCGCCGCTGTATCTGTATTAAAGGCATCATCCTGAAAAACGATCGTGTTAATACCGTATTGCTTTTCCAAAATATCGAGTTCATCACAAATACGCTTTCCCGAAAGTCCGCGCCAAGATGTAAAATCCTTGGTGGCCGTGCGTGCATCATATAAGGCCCATTCATAACAAAAATGGCATTTGCCGGGACAGCCACGGGAAGTCATCAATTCAGCGAAAGGCTTCCAATAGGTGTGCCCGATATAGGTGGTCATAGGGAAAAGATCATAAGCAGGCATCGGAAGAACGTTTAAGTCCGGGATCAGGTCGCGATGAGGCCCGAGCACAATGGTTCCGTCTTTTTGGCGTGACACAAGGCCTGGTATATCACGTTCTTTTACTTGACTTGCACCATTGGTGCTATTGATCAAATCCTCCATCGTCAACTCAGCTTCACCGATCATCACGTAATCTAAGGTTGGATTAAGGCGCATCTGACGCTCAAAATCACCGGAATACCATAAACCACCGGCAACTGTTTTCACTTGAGGCATGGCTTCTTTGATGATCCGCAAGCCTTCATTGAAATACCAGATAACGGCAGCTCCGCAGGTTGAATGCAAAAGCTCGCCGACAAAGACGATATCAGGATTGCTTTTCTTGACATAGTCAAGCATGCCGTCCCAATCTAAATTCAAAGCACGTGAATCCAAGGCATCAACTTCTGCCAATTTCTTCTCACGAAGATAGGCGGCTAATTGCGCATGCATTTGATTACATGCTTTATGATTTCCATGCGAGTCCCAAGCCTTCAGCGGTGGGGTTAAAAAAAGTACTTTCTTGATCATTTTGTTCTCCTCCCTTATAGTTCCATGATTCTTTTACATTGATTAGGTTGTGCCGATTCCTTAAATTTGTATTAGATAAACGGCCTTAGTTTGAATTATATCCATGTCACATTTTTATACTGGTAACGAGTGGCGATAAGGATCACATCAACCAGCCACCAAACACCGAATCCACCGAATGTACACAGCTTCAGCAAACCCAGTCCTATATGCCCCATCATAAAACGATCGACCCCTAATACTCCAAAAAAGACAGACATGATCAGGGTAACGATCCAATTTAATTCTTTTCCTGTATTGATCACAACATTCATAATTTAAAACCAGCTTGTAACCAATGATCTTCCGCCGGGCGTCTGATCAGTGGCAATATGTTTTAATTGGGTATATTCCAATAAACCTGCAAGCCCCAATTCTCGTCCATAACCGCTTTGTTTATAGCCGCCAAAAGGAACTTCATTTAAAAATGCCCCATAGGTATTGATCCAAACAGTCCCGCAGCGCAAACGACGGGCCACCTTATTGGCTTTTTCCAAGTCTTTGCTCCAGATCATGGCCGCTAAACCATATTTCGTATCGTTGGCAATATGGATCACTTCTTCAACCGATGTAAAAGGAATAACACACAAAACCGGCCCAAAGATCTCTTCCTGGGCAATGCTCATGGAATTACGCGCATTAACAAAGATCGTTGGCTCTATATAAGCACCCTTAGCGTTAATGGCAGGAACATTGCCGCCGCAGGCGATCTTGGCCCCTTCTTGTTTTCCTTTTTCAATATATTTAAGTACGGAATTACGGTGTTCAACACTGACAAGAGGTCCAAATTCCGTTTCAAAATTATCAGCCGGACCGATCTTTAAACTCTTGGCACGGACGACCAACTTATCGACGAATTCCTGATAAATTTTACTTTCCACTAAAAGCCGTGATCCGGCCGTGCACATCTGGCCTTGATTCATAAAGATCGCGGACAAAGATCCGCCAAGGGCCGCTTCCATATCGCAATCGGCAAAAACAATATTGGGTGATTTGCCGCCTAACTCCAGGGTTAATTTCTTAACACCTTTGGAAGCCAAAGCCATCACCGCTTCCCCTGTTTTGGTGGAACCTGTAAAAGAAATCATATCTACCTCGGGAGAGCCGACCAACTCTTGACCTGCTTGTGACTTTGAAGACGCGATAATATTCAATACGCCCTTAGGCAAACCGATCTGAGCTATTAATTTTGCCAGGAGCATCACAGAGGCACAAGCCACGGGTGATGGTTTTAAGACCACGGTATTACCTGCCAATAAAGCAGGTGCTAATTTCCACGCCGTCATGATCAAGGGATAATTCCAGGGAATGATCGTGACCACAACCCCTACCGGCTCACGCTCAATGATCGAAAGCACGGTCGAAGAATTCCTTATTATCTCACTATTTAAATTCCCTGATAAATTCCCAAAATATTCAAAAGTTTCTGCCGCTGTGGGCACGTCAATAAAGGTCGTGTGTTTAATTGTCTTCCCAGTGGAAGCACATTCCAGATCTGCCAATTCTTTGGCATTTTCCCTGATCAAAGCCGCGATTCTTAGTAAGAACGCTCCCCGCTCGGCAATGCTCATCCTGGGCCAATTGCCATGATCAAAACCTAAACGTGCGGCACTGATAGCTATTTGAACATCAATGGAATCTGCATCTGCGATCTGAGCGAACACCTCTCCATTCGACGGGTTAACGCAATCAAAATACTTGCCGCTTAAGGCAGGACTTAGCTTGCCTTCCATCAATAAATTAAATTGTTGTGTCGTTGTAGTTGTCATTTTATTCAACTGGCACCTGTGTCCATAATTGAAAGATCCGGCTGCAAGGCGCATACCATTTTGAAATACGGGCAAAATCCCCCCGGAGATTCATTTTCTTTTGGGTCGTGGCCACAAAAGGATCGATCTCACGGTTAAAAACCGAACGCCAAATGGATTCATTGGCCGTGATCAAGAACTCTGCCTGCGCGTCATTTCCTGTCTTTGTAATACGGCCATTTTCAAATTTAAAACTATAAATATTACCTGTCTCTTGCAAACAGACAGCCAGGTCCATGTTCATCGCGGTTTTTCCGCCTAATTCCTGCATTTGAGCATCGCTATTGACTAAACGGACGATCTCTTCGATCTGCTCTTTGGAAAAGAGTTTATATTTTTTCACTACCCCGTCATTCTGAGGCTGAGAGGCCGAAGAATCTAAAGGTGTCTTAAGATCCTTCGCATCGCTCAGGATGACAGAATTCTTAGAATAGTGAACACTCACTAAATCCATCTTTACCTGTTCTTCTAATTCCTGGATCAAGACAAAGGCACGGAATAGATCCGGCCCCATGGCCACGGCCCCATGATTGCGAAGAACGACGATATTATTTGCTTTCAATTCTTTGATCACAGGCGCTGCGTCCGTCACTGAAGGAGTGCTTTGCTCAACAGATTTGACCTCGCCCAAATAAAATTTAGCTTCAAAAGTTTTAGGCGTAAAAGATTCATTAGCCAAAAAGAACCCGTTGGTGTACGTCGGATGCGTGTGCACCACCGCCTGTATCTGCGGAAAATTCTTATAAATTTCCGTATGCATTAGTTTTTCACTGGAAGCTTTTCCTTCTCCGATCACTTCCCCGGTAAGATTGACCAAGACCAGGTCCTCTACTTTCAAATATCCCAAACAAGTGCCTGTCCCTGTGATCAGCAAGGTGTTAGCATCAACGCGGGCGCTGAGATTACCGTTAAAACCGGTGACCAGCCCCTTGTCCCAAAGCAACTTACCTATTTCAATAATTTTATTTTTCAAATCTTGTGTATTCATATTTTCCTCGGCATCGGGTCCTGTCCCGGCCTTGCTGTTCAGGTGCTCCTAATTGAAACGCGTACGTCACAGCCTTAGCTCTTGGTGGTTTCCCTTAACTAAGCCCAGTGAGCCGTCACCGTCCGCCCCCGAACATCAATTCCGGTCCACCCGATGATGCATTTGTCACGATGTTACTTTAAATACTTAGCCGAAACCCATTCAACCAAAGGCACATATCCGTGCGTATCCTTGGGCGCGATCCTTTGGCCTTCGAAACTTAATATTGATTTCGGATCTCCCAAAAATCTCGTTCTATGCTCGGCAATCAGTAATTGAACAGGGACTTTATGTTCTTTAGCCAATACCGCTAATATCAAGGCTCCTGTATCGCACAAGGCTCCTTTGTTATCCGCATATTGGCAAGCGATGAACACCTTTTTGACCAATCCTTTAAAGAATAAAAATCCCGCCATATTATCAGTAATAACCGTCGGTGTTATCCCTTTTTTCAAAAAAATTGCTGATGTCTTGCGTCCTGCCTCTAAACTCGGCCGGCCTTCACAGACAAAGGCATGATCAGCTTTGATCAATTTTACTTTTTTCAAAGATTCCGCGCTTAAGACGCCTTGGAATAAACAAATAGAATTAGGCTTATAATCCTGCATTAATGGCGATCGCTTTCGTTATTAATTGATGAGGCACCACATCGAATCCCGGATAAAAACCTTTAACCTTAGGACCAAAGATCTTTTTACCGTTAAAAACCAAGAACTCTTCCCCATCCCTTATTTCGATAGGCATATCTTGACCGCTGGCAACTCCTTTAGAAGGCTGGGTCAAAACGATCAAGGGGATACCAAACTCCTTGGCCAAAACGGCAATTTGATAAGAGCCGATCTTATTGGCAATATCTCCGTTAGCCGCCGAGCGGTCAGATCCTATGATCACCTTGTTGACCAATTTATCCGCCATCAATGAACCAATGGCATTATCCGGCACTAAGGTAACTGTTGCCTTGGCTTCTTGCAATTCCCATACTGTCAGTTTAGCTCCCTGCATGTATGGCCTTGTTTCTGTGGCAAAGAATTTCACATGCTTGCCTTGGGCCAAAGCTATACTTGCCGCCATGGCTAATTCGCCGCTGACATTGCAATGGGTCAAAATACAGTCGTGATCATCCATCGAGTCAGCGATCTCCTGCACCCTTTGCAATCGACGGGCCCTGATACCCGCAAGAAAGCCCTGCACAGTTTTAGTCACAGCTACACGTATATCCGCATTGTTAGCCGAAGCTTTTTGAGAAACACCTATAATAATTCCAGTGACCTCTGCAAAAGGAAAGGTTGGACGGGAATTATTCAATTCATGGGCCACCATTTGCAAATGTTTAAGCAGGTCCCCCTTGGGATTTAACTCCAACAAGAAGGTATTGAGCACCACTAAAAATTGGCCAAAGGCGCGGGTTTTCATATCACGGATAACCGCAACCGCACCTTTAACATTCTTCACAGGAATGTATTTAAGTTTATTGGGGACTAACGTCTCATCGAGAACATACAAAATATCCTCTTTAACGTAGGCCGGCCAAAATAATGGTGATTCAAATTGCATTCAAAAAGATCCTTCGCTAATAGGCTCAGGATGACTCTGACGTTACGTCAGAGTCACTTACCGCCCTCTAATTGTAAAGGCTTCAGCAGTACTTCCTTCGACCTCGTTTGGTTTATTTTCCAACTTCTAGTTGCTTCACTAACTCCAGGGCCATCTGAATAAGCATACCTTCGGCCATGTAATAATCAGGATTGATGAAGCCCATCTGTCCGGTGATCAAATTATCTGAGATGGCCAAAATGGACACCGCCGGGATCTTATAAGTCTGGGCAATGGTCAAAAATGGAGCGCTGACCATGTCAACACCAATGGCTCCACGATCGATCACTCCATTAACGATCTCTTTGGTTTCCTTCAAGATGGCATCCGTTGACCAAACCTTGCCTTCATGCACGGTAAAACCGGCGGTGGCTGCAAGATTCTTGGCGATGACACCTAATTTTTGGGTCAAAGCAGCATCCGGAAGAGTTTCAAATTTATCATCCACATAATAAGGGGAAACACCATCCCCGCGTACGCAGCCCGTGGTCAAAATAAAATCCCCGATCTTCATATCCTTGCGCATGGCCCCGCAGCTGCCGATACGGATCAATGCCTTGACCTGGGCATTACATAAGATCTCCGTCGTAATAGCTGTATCTGCCGCAAAACGTCCGCCATTGATGGCCGTGACACGGATGCCATTGATATTTCCGGTGAACATGTTGTATTCCATAAAAGTAAAATTCTTGACCGGATTTTCCATTTTCTTGACCAAGGAATCCAAACGTTCTTTTGGCCCCGGCACGATCGCATAAGAACCGACATCTTTAGGCCTTAATTGCACCATCGCCATCAGATCTTTACCGCATAAATGAACATCCCTGGTCATCCTATCAACAGTAACAGTGTTGGACATAACATTACCCTTTCTTTAGGTTAATACTTCACAGTTTATCCTATTACATATACGATAACGTGTCTGTCACGGAGAGTGACAGACGAGTTTTAATAGTTCCTTATCGATCTTCCCCGTACGATTCTTAGGTAAACTCGCACGGATCTCGATGGTTTGCGGCACTTTAAAATTCGCCAAATGTTCCCGGACAAAATATTTGATCTCTAAAGCTTCAATATTGACACCTTCTTTTAAAACAACAAAGGCCTTAACAGATTCTCCACGCATATCATCCGCCACCCCGATCACCGCAGCTTCCAATACCGCCTCATGCTTACATAAGGCTGCTTCCACCTCGGGCGCATAAACAATTTGCCCTGCCACCTTGATCATCTCTTTCTTTCGTCCCACGATATATAAGAATCCTTGCGCGTCAAAACGGCCCAGGTCTCCTGTATGAAACCAGCCTCCACGTTTGGCCGCGAGCGTTGCTTCAGGGTCTTTATAATACTCCTGCATGACCACCCAACCGCGGATAACGATCTCACCCACATTCCCCGCCGGTAAAGACTGATCATCGTCATCGACAATTTGGATCTCACAATTGAGAGCAGGCTTACCCACGCTTTCAATTTTAGGGTTATCCAAAGGCGTTACCGTATTAGGCGGACAAGTCTCGGTCATGCCCCAGCCATTAAGCAATTTAGCATTAGGACAATATTTATGAAATCTCTCTAATATATCCGGCGAATTAGGCGCTCCAAAAACCACCACCCAGCGCAAACTGGACAGATCAAATTGATCGATATGCTTGACCGTCAAAATAGCGGTGTACATCGGCGGCACAATATGAAAACAAGTGACCTTATACTGTTGAACATATTTTAAGAATTCCAGGGGATGAAAACGGTCCATTAACACCAAGGTGATGCCAAAAATAATGCAATTTTGAATATAGATAAACCCACCGATATGACTTAAAGGAATCGCACATAATTTCACATCACGTTCGCTTAGGTCCACAAAATATTTCATCGCCTGGGGTGAGCCTTGCAAATGTTTATAGTTAAGTAAGATCCCTTTAGGCTGGCCAGTTGTTCCGGAAGTGTACATAATTAACGCCGGATCTGCATCATAAACAGCCTGAGCTTTGAAATCTCCCGGCTGAAATAATCGTTCAAAATCAGGGCCTAAAGGTATTACAGTCTTTAAAGAAGGAATGTCTTTTTTTATTGCTTCCCAATCTATCTCCGGCTTAGGTAAAGCAATCACAAATTCAGCTTCTGCATGAGACAAACAAGAGGTCAACTCGTCAGTTTTGAGCATATAGTCTAAAGGTATCACCACCGCACCTAATAGAAAAGAAGACAGATAACTATACACGTACTGGGGACAATTAGGCAGATACAAGGCGATCTTTGTCCCCCGTCCTATTCCTAGAGCCCGCAGACCTTTAGCTAAAGCCAAAACATTAACTTTTAAATCAATAAAGCTAATTTTATTATCTTTAAATATAATAGCAGGCTTTTGAGCAAAAATTTGCGCTGAATCAGTTAAGATTTGATAAACATCCATGTCATAACCCTTATCTAATAAAATTTTAATACAAAGATTTTAATATAAGAAGCGCATATGTCAAGCAATCTTAGTATTCTTAGGCTAAACGTTCTTAACTTAAGTCATTCAAAGAATTTAAAGCTGTTCAATAACTTTTTGAGTGGAGTTTATTTCGGCGTCTACCAGGTCCAGATCATGCTGCAGGATAAGACTTAGTATCTTTGTTTTTGCGCTGGATTGCAAAAGGCTTAATTCTTTTTTGACCTTTTTTAACAAAGTAAATCTGATCTTAAGCCGGCGTTTGGCCATGCTTTTATCTACCAACGGTAAAAAATAAAAAGCCAGATCGATTTGAAAAAAAGGACGTTCGATGGATACCAGGCTTTGCTCAATGAGCTGGTCAAATTTCTTTTTGCCCTTGGCCGTGATGCGATAAACATGCTTTTCAGGAAAACGGCCTTCACGGCTAGCCATTTCCTTTTCGATCAATCCGGTGGTTTCCATTTTCTGAAGAGGATAATAGATCGATTTGATCTGCAGGCCTATATTAGGGGCCAGGTCTTCTTCCAGCTGACGCTTGATCTCATAGCCATGCTTAGGACCTTCAGCTAATAAACCTAAAAAAAGAAATTCGTTCTCGATCATGGCGTTGATGTCGTTGTCGTTTGATTGAGATTTACCACCGCTGCAGCTGGTGGAGGGTCAGGCGGAAGATAACCGAAAGCAATATCTAACCCATGGAACAATCCTTTGGCCACCTTACGTTTAGCATTAGTGCTCAAGGAAGAAATTTCTACACGGGTCTGATTGTCTGACAACACATCAAAAAAGATACCGATCTCCGTGGTATTAACACAGCCTTTGACTCCCATGACCACCATATATCCTTTGATCTCATCCTTTTTAAATATCACCCATTGCTTCTTATTTACAACCGCGATAGCGCTGCGCACACAATCCCAATAAGATTTATTATAGGTTTTGGTAATGGCCTTATCCCTGGCCTGCTCCAATGCCCTGGTCGACGATCCCCAAAGGGTTTTGCCAACTTCAACCGTATTGTCCCCCACCTTATTGAAGGTATCACAGGAAGAGCACAAGCAAACCATGGCGACGATTAAAAGAAAACGCATGTTAAACCTCACTGTTGATTCTGTTGTTGTACACGGGCCTTGAAATCTTCATATTCACGCTCAAGATTTACCAAACGGGAACGGTTCTTTTCTAATTCAAATTGGGTCAGCTGGTCTTTCTTGACCAATTCCTCATTTTGCGACTTAATCTCTTCTACCAATCCCTCTAGTCTATTTTTAGTCTGGGATAATTGTTCATTGGTCACTTGCACTTCATTGACCTTCTTTAAAAAATCTTCCAACTGATTTTTATAATTAAAACTGACACGTTCAAGACCGCTGGACTGCGCCCTGGCCTTGATCAATTCATATTCTAAACCTTCACATTTCTGTTTTAACACCAGTGATCCTTCGTCGGGCCCAGGTTTCGGGGCTGACAAAAGGGCCTCTTTTTCATTCTGTAATTCCGAGACGGCAGAATTGGATGATTCCAATTGAGTTTGCAAACGCTCATTCTCAGCCTTTAAATTAGAGATCTGTCCTTCTAATTCAGCCAGTTTCTGTCGCACCTCTTCTGTTTCGGCCTGCTGAGTTTTAAGCATTTGCAAACTTTCATTCTCAGCTTTTAAATTAGTGATCTGTCCTTCTAATTCAACCAATTTCTGTCGGACCCCTTCTGTTTCGGCCTGCTGAGTTTTAAGTGTTTGCAAGCTTTCATTCTCAGCCTTTAAATTGGTAATTTGTCCTTCCAATTCAGCTAATTTCTGTTGAGCTTCTTCTGGCTGACCCTGTTGACTTTTAAGGGTTTGATTTTCCTTGGATAAATTAAGGATCATATCCCTGGTCACATCAGCCTGCTGCTCTGCCTCTTGCTTAATCGTACGTAGCTCCTCTTCCAGCTCTTGCACACGTTTTTTAGAAGCATTATCTTCTAAAGGAGCTGGTTGAACTTCACTTGGCACTTCCGGAGTACTTGGCAAAGCTGGTGATAACAGTTCTACTGATTCTTTAGGGACAAATGCCGGGATAACTTCATCTTCATGGGCGGAAACATCCTGCTTAGAGAGCGCAGACACAGCAAAAGACAATTCATCTTTTAATTGCTTTAGATCCGTAACCGGAACAGCACTCTTTTCTTTTTGCGCCTCTTGACTTAACGTATAGACGACAAACCCTAAAGCACCAAAAGCAGCGACGACGACAACGCCTAAAATAATAAAAAGAACCATATCTAACCCCTTTGTTACCAGCACTGATTAGTTGATAAATAGCCGCAATAATCTTTGATCGCGTCTTCCAGAGGAGTAAATGCTTTTGTATACCCGGCCTTGCGTAATTTAGACATTTCTGCTTGGGTAAAATACTGATACCGGCCACGCAAAATTTCCGGCATCTCAAAATATTCAATGTTAGGTTTGCGCCCAACAGCCAAGAACAATGCACAGGCCACATCATTCCAGGTACGAGCCTTCCCCGTGCCTAAATTAAAGATCCCGTTAATATCGGGATGGTCCATAAAAAACAGGACCACATCAACGGTGTCCTTGACATAGATAAAATCACGCATTTGTTCGCCGTCTTTGTACTTAGGATTATAGGACTTAAAAAGGGATATTTTCCCTTCACCAGCCACGCGTTGGTAAGCTTTAGCCACCACGCTTTTCATGTCCCCCTTATGATACTCATTGGGTCCAAATACATTAAAGAATTTTAAACCCACCATCTTGGTCTGGAGACTTTGGGCCAAGACCCACTCATCGAATTTTTGTTTGGATTCCCCGTAAAGATTCAATGGTTTTAGACGAGGGATCAAGGATTCTTCATCGCTATATCCTAATTCGCCATCCCCATAGGTTGCTGCAGAAGAAGCATAGATCAAATGAGCATTATTTTTAAGCGCCCATTGGGCCACCGTACAGGTGTACTCATAATTATTCTTCTCAAAATAATCAGCATCCTGCAAGGTGGTGGAAGAACAAGCGCCCATGTGTAAAATACTTTCCACATCAAAATCAAACAGATCACGCTTGAGCAATTTCAAATATTCCGCCTTGTCATAGTACCGTTGATAGCGTTTCCCAGCCAAATTCAATTTCTTAGGGTCCTGTTCCCCAGCCAAATGATCGACCAGAATAAGATCATACCGGCCCCTGCTGTTTAACTCTGCCACCAAGCAACTACCTATGAATCCTGCGGCCCCTGTTACAACGATCACGGTCTACTCCTTAGCTGCAATAAAATGAGCAATGGCCACACCGATCTGGTAGGCCACGGTATTTGGATTTTGAGTTTTTAAATTGATCACGACGGACGTTTGGAACGAAAATATTTTTTCCCCGGTCTCGCGAAGCCATATTTCGCCGTTCACCGATAAATAGGTCTGATCTTTACGCAATTTCAAATGAGCAACACGTACGTCGTGCCCATAATCCTCAATATAACCCTCAAGAAGACAATCCGAGTCTTGTTGGGTATCTACGGGAAAAGTAAAACGTTTATTTTCCCCAGGTAAGGTGTCTTTAATTCCCTTGATCATCATCGCGGACAATTGGTCGGTCTGATCATCAGCGGCCGCATCGGTTCCTGGTTTAAATGTGCCTAAAACCAAGGTCCCTCCTTTTTCAAACGCTGATGAATTGACTACCGTTCCTGTGATCACAGGAACGGCGCCTAAAGGATCTGGGGCGATTATTTTTTTAGATGAGGAACAACCGCTAATTAAAAGAATTATAAATAAAATTGAAAGATTTTTGATCACGTCTGGAATATTAACACAGCGCAGCTTCGTGCTCAAGAAGTTTTAAGAGTTTGAAGCTCTGGCGAGGAAATCACAACTGTAAGGCATGCATCGAAGGTAGATCAAGGTTTTGGGTAGGGCGGCACAAATAATACCCCTGCCCTGCATCCACCCCCAACTCGATCAACGCGTCAAAATCTTCTTTGGTCTCAATACCTTCAGCAATACAGATAATATTGTTTTCCCGGCAAAAGGCTACGAAGAGCTTAATAATGCTGCTTTTATATGAATCCCCGAATACTCCGTTAACAATGTGCATGTCCAATTTGATCGCTTCCGGCCTTATTTCCACGATAGATTCAAGGCTGGAATAGCCTGCGCCCAGATCATCCACCGCGATCTTAAAACCGTCATGTCGATATTCACGAAGCTGTTCATAAAAGGCATCAAAGGCGGTAACAGCGGAACGTTCTGTTATTTCCAGAAAAATTTCGTCGGTAGACATCCCAAAATCGGAAAACATCTCTTTAACTGTCTTAAATTTGTCGCTTTCAACCAAATAAGGGTCGCAATTTAAAAACAATTTCTGCCGGCCATCAAAACTTTCAGAAGCAATTTTCAAGGCTTTACGCCAGCCTATCATTTCAACTTCATAATAAACCCCGTATTTTAAAGCCGCTTTAAAAAATGTGTCCGGATTGATCATGGGAGTATTGGTCTGTGGACAGCTCAGCATTTCCAGACCTAATAAACGCATGGGTTTTAGAAAATAGATCGGCTGAAAACGGACATTAATGGATTCCTCGTCAACAATGCGCTTTAATTCACGAATAGTTTCATGATTCTCCTGAGTTTCTTCGTCAACTTTTACGTTATGATGTCGTAGGGCCACATCCATACGCGCAAACAATTCTTCAGGCTCAAAAGGTTTGGCTAAATAATCCTCAGCACCAAGATACAAACTCTCGATCTTTTCAGACATCCCTTGCTTACCGCTGATGATGATAATAGGAATATCCTTGGTTTGGGCATTGGATTTAAGCTGCTGGCAGATCTTAATACCTTCAGTATCAGGCAGGATCAGGTCCAAAAGGATCAAATCTATATTTTGCGGTGCGCTTTCTAAAGCTTGTCTGCCGGTAGCGGCTACTTTGGCGGTGTATCCATGGGAAGTTAATAGAATGGTCAAAAGCTGGGAAATGGCCGGTTCATCATCAACAATGAGGATGGTTTTGCTGTTTAAGGCACCCAATGAACACCTCCACAATTCTATTGGTAACACTTCAAGTATACATTAGGAACCGTTAATAATCGAGATGTAAAGTCAAAAATGACAAAAATCTTCAAAATTTAATATTGCTGAAACACAATATCAACAAAGAAGTTATAGACATATAAAGCGTTTTCTGGAAAGCGCTTTCTCAAATAGGTCAAAATAAGGACTTTTAACTACGCAGATAATCTGAGAAATGAAAGCTGATATTTTGTTCTTTATATGACTCTGAGGCACTAATGGGGAAGAATTGCTTGGCTATAGGTGGGAAAAAAGCGTCACAACCATACTCGCCTTGCACATGAGTCACATAAAGTTTTTGGCATAAAGGATGGTTTAAGGCTAACGCATAAATTTGGGCGCCGCCAATAACAAAAACATTCTCAATATCAGGAGTTGACAACACCATTAATGCATCATCCAGATCTTTAGAACAAAGAACGCCTGAAGGAAGATTAAGCCCTCCCTCTTTACTTAAAACCAAATTCACGCGGCCTGGCAAAGGACGGAATTTCTCAGGCAAGGACTCCCAGGTCTTTCGCCCCATGATCACAGCATTTTTCTTAGCAGGATTGGTCAGCAAGGTTGTGATCTCTTTAAAATGCTTTAGGTCCAGGGGCAAACTCCAGGGTAGCTTCCCGTCCTTGCCGATGCCATATTGAGAATCAAAAGCAACTATGATAGCGAATGGTCTGATAGGTGCCCCCATTAAACCGCGATAGGAAATTTGATAAAAGCAGCCGGCTGATAACCAACCAATTTAAAATCCTCAAACTTGTATTCAAGCACCTTTTTCTTCGGCAACTCCAAACGCGGCAAGATCGACGGTGTACGTTCTAATTGTGTTTTTAGCCCTTCGATATGATTCAGATAGATATGAGCATCCCCCAGCGTGTGAACAAAGATCCCGGGGACCAAATTGCATTCCTGGGCCACCATGGTCATCAATAAAGCATAGCTGGCAATATTAAAGGGGACACCTAAAGCAACATCCGCGGAGCGCTGGTAAAGCTGGCAATCAAGCCGGCCATTGACCACATAAAATTGGATAAAAGCATGACAAGGCGGTAAAGCCATTTTATCAATGTCAGCCACATTCCAGGCGCTGACAATGATCCTTCGAGAATCAGGATTAGTCTTGATCAAATGAAGGGCATTTTGAATTTGATCAATGTATTCTTTGCGGTAAAGCTGCCCTTCAACAGGAACAAACTTTTCCCATTTACGCCATTGATAACCATAGATCGGCCCTAACTCCCCATCAGGACGGGCCCATGCGTTCCAAATGGGCGTATGTCCTTTAAGATCATCATTGATGTTGGTGCTCCCTTTCAAAAACCATAACAACTCATACACCAAGGCATCAAATAAAACTTTTTTGGTAGTTAAAAGCGGAAATCCCTGACGCAGATCATACTTGCACTGATAACCAAAAACAGAGATGGTCCCCGTACCCGTACGGTCCTGTTTTTCCTCGCCATGGTCTAAAATATGCCGGACTAGGGTCAAATACTGTTTCATGGAATTAAGACCACATTTTAGCTTTGTACTCTTGCACCATGCGCTGGGTATTGAAAAATCCACCGCGGCGAATGCAATGGATCATCTTGTCGATCCAGGGGCTGTGGATGTCAATGGCCCCAGCTCTATTGGTACGGTAATATAACTCTGCCACCTCTTTAAGCGAGGCATACAGGGCCTTGGAATCTTCTTCCAGGCGCAAAGCCCCTTCATCACCTATTTCCGGCCCGTGATGACGATAACCGAAGATCCAGCCAATATCATCATGCTCTGCCTCAACCACCCAGCCATCCAAGGTAGAAAGCTGAAGCACCCCATTAAGAATGGCCTTCATCCCGCTGGTACCGGACGCTTCAAAAGGCGGTAAAGGATTATTCAACCAGACATCGACACAATTAGTCAGGAGTTTACCAAAATAAGTGTCGTAATTCTCTAAGACCAGGACTTTGACCAATTTATAATCTTTGTTCAACCGGTCCACATGTTCCATGATATTTTGGATATGGGAAGCTCCCGTCGTGTCCATCGGATGGGCTTTACCGGCGATAATGATCTGTAAAGGGCCAATTTCCTTGGCGATCTTCAGGACTTCTTCGATATGCTGGAACAACAAAGACGGTCTTTTATAATTGGTGATACGCCTGGCCCAACAAATAGTTAAAATATCTTCCTGCAATTTCCAAGGCTTCACCACGCTCAATAAGTGACGTTTATTAACTTGATGCGCCTGAAAAATATCCTTGCGGAAATTCTCATCCTTGATCAGTTGCACCACTTTTTCAAGCCTTTTGGGATCAGCACGCCAGTTGCCGAATACCCTGGAATACTTGTCGAATAAATGGGCGAAACTCTCGGAAACCCAGGTATGCGCGTGCACGCCGTTAGTGATGGCATCAATGCGTTTGGCAAAGGCGGGAAACTGCAGGCGCATGATCTCTCCATGTTTTTGCGCCACTGCATTGACATGCCGGCAATTATCCAGACAAATATAGGTTAAATTAACATCGTGAGAATTAGGATGTTCCTTGCCGAATTTTTTAAAAGCATCGACATAATTATCCGTAAAGATCTCCTGAAGCTCGGCAATATTAAAACGGTCATGGCCTGCGGCCACAGGCGTATGACAAGTGTAAACAAATTTTTTCTTTTCCTTGTCCATCTTGGTCTTGTCCGACAACTGGATATATTTTTCCACCAAGGCAAAGGCCGCGTGCCCTTCATTCAAATGATAGGTATCGATCTGCAATTTCAAATCGTCAATGGCTTTCATACCGCCGATGCCCAAAATGGAGCGCTGCAAGATCCGCCAGAAGACCTGGTCACTTCGGTAAAGCTGATCTGTCAATTTACGAAAATGTTCACTATTATCCGGCAGATTGGAATCCATCAAGACCAGAGGAACAACATGTTTCTTATCATAGCTATAGACATAATATTTCCATAAACGTAAAACCAGGTCACCTTGTTTGGTTTTAATACGTATCCTGTTTTTTAATGGGATCAATCCCGGGTAGGTATGCGGGTCCCAGGAAAGTTCTTCCGGGACTTGACCGTATTTGTACCAAAAATTCTGTTTAAAATACCCCTTATTCCACAAGATCCCCAAGGCCACGACAGATAAGCCCATATCGGCGATACTCTTGACGGTGTCACCGGCTAAAACCCCAAGCCCACCGCTATAAATAGGGATATCCAACATTTTATTGATATTGATCTTAAACACATAATCAGAGATCCAATAATTGGAGAACACCTGATGCTTAAAGAATTCATTCTTCTCGCTCATCGGTCCGTTAAGATGGAAAGAATTATAAATACTGGGAGCCAAGCCATATTCCATTGAAAAATAAGCGATGGATTTACTTGCCGTATTAGCTAATTTACTTTCAGCTTCTAAAATGGGTTTGATGGGGAAAGAAAAATAAGTGGATGAGTTGATATCTTGACTGTAATGCCCGTCAAAATCCTCGATCTGATTGGTAAATTCTTTGTACGTCATATCCGCCTTTAATTTTCCCTAAAAATTATTATTTTTCATTATAACAAAAAAGCTTCCCTGACATAGAAAAAGCGAATGTTTTATTTTCCTGCCCCCTGCAAAACTGAAAGGACTGCCCCCAGATCATAGATCCTTATTTTCCCATACTCCTGTGCCCGGGCGACAGACAAGAATTGAATAGAATCTAATATCTGCTCATTATGATCCAACACAAATCTTTGTAGCAGGATATTGTTCAAATGTGGGAAACTTTGAAGTGGAGTCGCCTCTTTAAGCGTAGTTTCTAAAAAATCATCCAATGGCGGTGAAAATCTTCTGCCGTCAAGCGTCCATGAAATATAGGCCTGGGGATCCACGATCAAATACCTGGCGCCTTGTTTATACAAATCAACCAAGGAAGACAGGTCATTGGGACAGGGTACGATGCGTTTCTCATCCCTCATAAAAAGCCCTTCCACCATGGGCTGGGTGCTGACAATGACCCCTTGCGGATCTTGGTCTGTTATAAAATGCACGGCTTTTTCATAATCCGTACGGGCCATGGCGATCGACGTCGAAAGATATATCATCGCAATCACAGCCAAAATCCCCACGGACAAGATCCAAATGCGTAACTTGACGTATCTCTGCCAGGTATCATCTATGACCACGGCTGCCCCTGCCGCCATAAAAGGCAAGACCACGCACAGATACCTGACGCCTTTTTCAGCTGCCAAAGAAAAAATCAACATCTGCAAAACAACGATGCCAAAAGGCAAAAGCTTGGAATATTCTTTGAACTTAAAGATATAAATATTCCCCCAAAAAAAACAGGCAAAGAAAAACCCCTCTAAAACAAAAACATAATACGGATAAGAGATAAAATTGACCGGATTGAATTTACCGCCGGCGTCCGCGGCCTGATGGAACATCCATGCAAAGCTCACATAAAGATTGATCCCTCCATAAAGGCATCCGATAAATAATACAACGGCATAAAAGGAAGCAAAATAAATGGCCAACTTTTTGAAATTTAATTTCTTTTGAGCGCTAAATACAATAAAACACTCAATAAAAGCTATATAAACAGGGGCAATGATCATACGGTAATTAGTCAAATAAACACAGGCCAGCAAGAATGCAGAAACAAAAAACGGCCAACCCATACGCTCTTTAAACATATACAAATAAATAGCCCCTAAAAACAACAAAGTACTTAAGGCCTCTTGCATCCCTAACCTGGAATAAAACACATGACTGGGCAAGATCAATAATAAAAGGGAACTTAAAATAGCGATTGTTTGGGATTTAAAATAACGCCTGGACCAGAAATACAATAAAACCACCGTCGCTAACCCGCTAATAGCAGAGATCCATCTGGCAAAAAACCAGGCTTGAGGCCCTAAAAAAAATACCCTTAGGCTCAAAATAAAAAACCACAGGGCCTTGGGCATGCTTAAAGCTGTTTTAAATATCAAAGAAAGAATGATCCCTAATTCATTAAGATCATGGGCAGGATTATTGGCGACCAAATTAAGAAAAGCCCGGTTATAGCCTAAATACATCCCCTCATCATAAAAAAGGAATTGATTATCACTGATGTGATATAAACGAAGGATAAGTCCGGCCAGAATGATCAGGCCGATAATTGAGTATAAAAATGATTTGGATTTCAGCATATTGGCTACAAACTATAAGGGCTATTCAACCAAGCCTTACGTCGGGCATTAGCCTTGGCCTGATTGGCTTTGGCCTTGGCAGCATTAGCTCGAATGACACTTCTTTGACGGTTCAACCGGCGAATTCTTTGCCGATGGATTTTGATCTGCTTGGCGGTGGCGGGGTCTTTACCAACCGTGGCCAGGCTATCGGTCATTTTGTTAAAAACATTATCGCAATAGGGCCCGGAGCAACTGGCGCTTGCATCAAAAGCTTGCGGAACAATAAGTATTAATAGTATCCCCAAGATCAAACAAAAACGATTCATCGCTGATAAACCCCGCTCTTGCCTCCGCTTTTATGCACCAGCCGAATATCAGAGATGGTAATGCCCTGCCCAGAGAATTTCATCATATCATAGATAGTCAGGCATGCCGAACAAACCGCGCTGAGCGCTTCCATCTCAACTCCGGTTTTCCCGGAGCATAACACTTCAGAGAATACCTTAACAGTATTCTTAGATTTAAGGATCTCAAAAGTGACAGAAACTTTTTCCAAAGATAAAGGATGGCACAAAGGGATAAGCGCCGGCGTATTTTTAGCCGCCATGATACCGGCGATCTTGGCTGTCTCGAATACATTACCTTTGGGAGATCCTTGTTTTAATAAGATCTTGAATGCTGGGGGTAAAAACGTGATCTTCCCCTCGGCACAAGCCACCCTTTTCGTGATCGATTTTTCACTGATATCAACCATCCCCATACCTGTCTCCTATCCTACTTGGAATCTGCAGCCATTGGGATAATTTTTTCCGTCAAAATGCTAATTGCTACTTACTGATTCCTGGATAAGTCAGGAGCAAAAACACGCATTTTGACTTCAAAAACAATCCCAACGTCTGCTTGACGCCATACAACCCACGTCATCTGAATTATTCCCAGCTTTTTAATTTTTTCCGATTTTGCTTCTTAAAGGTATTCTTCTTTTTATTTTCCAGCATACGTTCTTTAGCTGATAAAGACCGCTTGCGGTTTTGACGGCGTATCTTTTCGCGCTTGGCTTGACGGAAAAGGCGTTCCTTTTCTTGGCGTTCTTCTAAAGCCTCGCGCAGCATTTCCCAGGCTTGCTGACGGTTCTGAAATTGCGTGCGGTATTTCTGACACTTGACGATGATCCCGGTCGGTTGATGCAAAAGCGCCACACAGGTGGACACCTTATTGACATTTTGTCCGCCGGGACCTGATGAGCGGATAAATGATTCTACAACATCTTCCTTTGAAACAGTAATCCCGACCATTGTTTTCCTTTGGATATTTTAAGGCATTTAAGAGGCAAGGATGAGAATGCCTTACGCAATTTACTCAAATTATCCAACGAGATCCCTGACACGGCCAATAATCCGCCTTTTTTAACAAAACTTAAGATTTTTTGCGCGTGCTCTATGAGGTCTTCTGTAATTAAATTCGCCGCTACAAAATCGTAGCTTTCTTTAGAGTGATATTTCTTAATGTCCGCCCTTTTAACTTTAAAATAGGATTTATTGACCTTCATATTATCATGAGCGGCCTGAACACTCAATTGTCCAATATCAATTCCTACAACCTCTTTGGAACCGTACTTAAGGGCCACCAAAGCCAAAATACCTGTCCCGGTGCCTATGTCTAAAAAAGACCTGAACTTGCCTTTATTGTCTTCAATGAATTGGGCCATGAACTGTGTTGTTTCATGCAAACCCGTACCAAAGGACAATAAAGTATCCATTAAAATATAATCCCTGCCTTGGCGAGGCTTATATTTGCTCTGATACCAAACCGGCACCACATCTAATTTCTTTGTCAAAGCTGCCGGTTTCCATTGGCTCTTCCAGAGGGTCAGCCAATCCTTGGGCGCAAGGCGGCGTTGATGTGTCTCAACACCTGCCAGGGAAAGCCTAAAAAATAGTTTTTCAATACGTTCAAGTCTTGCTTTGTGTTCGTCGAATAACTCGATGGCAGGCTTACCTTTTAAAGAAGAATCAACCAGGTCGCTTTCGCGTAAGCCCAAATTCAACAGCACCGCCCGTATCAGCTCCAGACCTTGCTTTGTCTCAGACTGAATATGCAGTTGATAAATGATCTTAGGGATACGTTCTTGGATCTTCACCTAAATTTTATTATTGAAGGAGCGTATTCTTTGGGCGCCTCATAACCTAACAGGTTTAACAAGGTCGCTGCCACATTGGCCAGCCCCTGACCCGGTAAATTAGCCATTTCATATTCCCCTTGATAACCAGGATCGACAATGGCGCATGGCACTGGATTTAAAGAATGCGCCGTGCTGATCTGTTTTTTACCGCTTTTAACCGTGAACATTTCATCCGCATTGCCATGGTCTGCTAAAACAACAGCGATGCCGTTTAGTTCGCGGATCACTTGCAGTAATTTGGCAAGGTCCTCATCTACGGTTTGAACAGCGGTAATGATGGCCTCAGGAACGCCGGTGTGGCCGACCATATCCCCGTTAGGAAAATTCAAACGTCCAAATTTGTATTTCCCGCTCTTGAGAAGCTCGATGGATTTTTCCGTGATCTCATTGGCCTTCATTTTAGGGGCTTGCTCAAAACGAATTCTATCTGATGGGATCTCGATATAGGTTTCCAATTTCTCATCAATGTAGCCGGATTTATTACCGTTCCAAAAATAGGTGACGTGCCCGTATTTTTGGGTCTCAGAAATAGCAAAAGAAGAAACACCATTGGAGCATAGATAAGCGCCGATAGGGCCCTCTATTTGCGGCGGGGAGACTAAATAATTTTTAGGGATATGCAGATCCCCGTCATATTCCATCATTCCGGCAAAAAGCACATCAGGCACACGGACACGGTCGAATTTATCAAAATCCTTCTTTTCAAAAGCTAAAGATAACTCGATGGCCCTGTCCCCGCGAAAATTAAAAAACACCACTGAATCCCCATCTTCGATGGTGCCCACCGGACTGCCATCATCTTCAATGACAAAAGATTCCAGGTACTGGTCCGTGATCTTGGGATCTTCCTTATAATAAGTTTCAATAGCCTCTTTGGCTGAGGTAAAGCGACGGCCACGGCCCAAGACATGGGCTTTCCAGCCGCGCTCCACAATGGACCAATCCGCGTTATAGCGGTCCATTGTCGTGATCATGCGTCCCCCGCCGGAAGCGATACGGTATTCAAAATTCTTATTAGAGCTATTGATCTCTTTAAGTACTTTTTCAGTTTTTTCAATATACGTCAGGGCGGATTTCTCATAAACATCGCGGCCGTCTAGAAGCACATGGATACAGACCCGGCGAACTCCTTCTTCGGCACAATGCCTCACCAAGGCCAATAATTGATCAATATGAGAATGCACATTACCGTCTGATAAAAGGCCTATGAAATGAAAGACCTTATTGTCTCCTTTGACCCGGTCAACTAACTCTTCCCATATCTCGGTCTTAAAAATAGCTTCGCTCTCAATGGATTTCTGGGCAAGCTTAGCGCCTTGATCAAAAACGCGCCCTGCTCCCAAGGCATTATGCCCTACTTCGGAGTTGCCCATATCCTCATCACTGGGCATACCCACCGCCGTGCCATGGGCCTTGAGCTGCGTATAAAGCTTGGACTTCATTAACTCATCCAGGCAAGGGGTCTTGGCCAAGAACACTCCATCACTGTCATCCTGCTTGCCTATACCAACTCCATCCATCACAATAAGCAACAAAGGACCTGGACGGCCGGAAAAATTTGATAATTTCTTTAATTCTAATGAGGACATAAATACCTTTCTATTTTTTTTCATTCCCAAAACACTTTTGTCATTCCCGCGAAAGCGGGAATCCACTAAAACTTCACTACCGGCGCTTGCTCGGCTTGTTCCGGGGCTTTAAAATAAACAGCGGGTTGGGTTAAATGGGT
>Ga0302320_10004450_pt1 | contig 31838 bp, 39 predicted proteins | sample Bog_T0_3_FD_202130 | JGI IMG/M metagenome (GOLD analysis project Ga0302320, IMG submission 202130) | Peat permafrost microbial communities from Stordalen Mire near Abisko, Sweden - Bog_T0_3 | ecosystem: Environmental > Terrestrial > Soil > Wetlands > Peat | place: Sweden: Abisko, Stordalen Mire... | reverse complement strand
AGCCTCACGACGTACCTCTTTACAGCCAACTCCTCAGCCACGAATCGTCCCCGTCAGTTGTTACGGGGCCATCGATTCGGACATCTCCATCAGAGTCAAGGACGCCGGGCACTAGCCGCCGATCATCATTCCGGACCAGCGGCTGGCCATTTCCCCGTTTCCCGCCGCCCCGTGCCACAGGACGAGCAGGCCGCAGCGGATGATCCTGGCGACCCCGGCAAGTGACTCCAACGCAATGTCGGTCCGGAATGCGAGACAGCACAGCGGCACGCTGACCAGGCACCAGGCACAGGCAACCGCCATGCACGACAGGACGCCCAACACCATCCGCGGGCCACCCGGCGCACGGCGCGCGGATGCCTCAACCGGGGCCGGGCACGGGAACACATCGTCCAGGCAGCCACCGGTGCCAAGGCTGACAGAATTGGACATGCCTCCTCCGGGATATGTTTGCCGACCAGCATGTAATGGTGGCCGCTTCTGTTGTCAAGTATTTTGCCGCAAGGACCGCAACCCCCGTCGGGGGACGGCGCCTGGTGTCAGGCGGCAATGCCGGGGGCGGGTTCTGACGATGCAGCCACGCGGCGAAGGATTTCGGCGGCAACCTGGCCTGGCTTGCGGCCGAAGCCGTAGCGGCTCTCCGGATCGGCCCGCTGCCCCATGAAGCCGCAGGGTCTCCCGGTCAGCCCACGCTCATAGGGCGGCGTCCGCCCGGAAACGGTATATTGGTCAGCCGTCGGATCGATGCGTGCGCCGTCGGCGGCCTGCAGCCACCAATGGGTGCCGGCATTCCCGTCGCGCGCAACCCATGCCGTGAGTCCGGCCTTCGGGCCCCCGAGAAGGAAATACACAGCCTCGGACGCCGCGGCACAGTGGCCGTATGACGGGTTCTCCGGCGTCCATCCGGCGCGCCAGGCTGGCTTGAGCAGGTCTGGCGTGAGGACGGATCTGACACGGGCGACAGCCAGGGCTGCGGCCGCATCTGGCCCTGGCCCGGGTCCGGGCGGAAGCTTGGCAGGCATGGGGCGTTCCGGCTGGCCAGTTGGCGCTGGCCAGTGATCGCCTGGAAACGTTTACTTGTCAACTATATAGTGCTTTTCGCGATCTTTCCTTGGCCAGGCTGGCCTGCACCCCCTGTCTGGGCTCAGGGGTGCTGGCCTTCTCCAGCGGCCTCCGGCCAGCGATCTCAGGCAGCCGCGGCGGCCTTGTCTCCGTCCGCGTAGAGCCGATATCCGCCATCTTCGGTCGCCAGGAGCCGTGCGACGGATGGATTGGACTCGATCTTCTGCCGCAGGCGGTAGATGTGGGTCTCCAGCGTGTGCGTGGTCACCTCGGCATTGTAGCCCCAGACCTCATTCAGCAGGATCTGCCGTCCGACAGGCCGCGGCCCCGCGCGGTACAGGAACTTGAGGATGGCCGACTCCTTGTCGGTCAGGCGGACACGGCGGTTCTTTCCCGGATCCTGCAGCAGCTTGGCGGCGGGACGGAAGGTCCATGGCCCGATGGAGAAGACCGCGTCCTCGCTGTCTTCGAAGATGCGGATCTGGGCGCGCAGCCTCGCCAGCAGCTCGTTGAGCCGGAATGGCTTGGAGACAAAGTCGTTCGCCCCCGAATCAAGGCTGCGCACCACATCGGCCTCGGCCGCCGATCCGGTCAGCATGATGATGGGCATCTTGTGAGCCGCCTTGCGCAGCTTCGCGCACAGGTCGCGCCCGTCCCCGTCAGGCAGGCCAATGTCGAGGATCACGCCGTCGTAGCGCGCGTGCGCGGCATTCAGTTTCTCCTCGGCCTGGGCGACGGAGTCCGCCTCGGCAGGCGCGAATTCGCCATTCATCGCGAGCTGCTCGGCCAGGGTCGACCGCAGGGCAGCATCGTCTTCGACAATCAGGATCGGCCGCTCGGCAGACATGGCTCCATCTCCTCCTTGCAAACCCGGGCCGCGCTCACAGTGGCGCGATCCTCGGTGACTCCCCGCATCCATCAGGCACGAAAATCGGGCCGCATTCAAGCGGCTAGCGCCATTGCACACGGGGACAGCGATATTGGCGGCAAAACTGTTGATTTTGCGGGATTCTGGCTTGGCTCGATGGCCTGGCGGAAGGCGTTCCGGGGGGCGGGCTGACTCCGCATCCCGGGACCAGCGGACTCGGCGAGATAGCGTCAGGCTGCTGCCGGCTGATCGAGAACGATTTCGCCGACGAAGGCGCGGGCCGACCATGTGTAGCTCTCGAGCCGGTTCGGCACAGGCCCGGCGCCGAGCGTCCTGGCTGCGGCAACCACCAGACGCTTGTGGCGGTCATGGAGCAGCCCGATCGACGCGGTGAACCTGGCGGCGGCCTGGCGCAGCAGGCCACCCCTGGTCACGCCGTAGCGCGCCAGCGGAAAGGTATCAGCCAGCCGGAGCGCCCGGATCTGCATCAGCGCCGTTGACTGGAACGGCTGCCTGCGCGGCCTGTCAGTCCACGTTGCCAGCCGTTCCGGCGACGCCGCGATGTAGCTGTGGCAGAACTGGACCAGGTCGGCGAGGTGCCGCTGGACGCTGCGCCCAAAGGCCATGGCGCCGTCGGCAGCAGGCAGTTCTCCCCGCTCGGCTGACCGCAGCCTCGCGGTGCATGCGGCCGCGAACCCGGCGGTCCCGCCGCCGTCCCCAAGCTCACCGCAGAACAGATCCCAGAGCAGCCGCAGGTCATCGCCAGCAGCGAGGTTTGGCTGGCGTCCGGTCTCGCGGGCGAAATCCTCCCCGGCGGCGAGATGGGCCGACTCGATGGCGGCCAGGCCCGCGTCCGGCACGTCCCGGATCGGGACATCAAGGTAGTGGCCAAGCGTGCGCGCGAGCTGAGCCTGTCCGATTTCCACTGCCTGCGCCATGGACCCGCCTCCCTGATTCCATGCCAATTGCTTTGGCGTACGACAAAACCGTTAACGCCTGGTAAAGTTTGGGAGCGCGGACGTTCTGTCATAAGGATTTTTCCGCAGGACTGGACCACGTGGTCTCCGGCGGACAAAAACCCGGATCGGCCGCAAGGGCATGATCCACGGCCAGCCAGATGCGGCGTGGTCATAAACTTGACAACATTGAAGGAACTCAGTAAATCCTGACGCCGCCAGCATGGGAAGCTTTTCGATGCCCTATTACGCGCACAGTGTTTTCGGCCGCCCGGAAACAGATTGGGTATCTGGCGCAGGGGCCTGCAGTGCCGGCTGCGTTGCGGTGCACAGGACGACGGATGTGCCGGGAACGGGTGCTTGCGCGAACCAGGAGCGTCCGCCGAAATGCCGGATGGTTCGCGCTAACGGTAACCGACTGACACTAAAGCTAAAAACTCTTTGACATGCAGATGGTGGTCACTATGATGGCGATGTCAGCCGTGGGTTCGCGGGTGGCGTGGTCTTTGAACAACAAAATCAAGAGCTTAGACTACAGGGGTCGCTCCCCCGCGGGAGCGCGGATTGAAACACGCCGGTGAACACCGCGCTGCCGGATGCCGCGGTCGCTCCCCCATCAGTCCTGACGTCGCTCCCCCGCGGGAGCGCGGATTGAAACTGGTCGAGGTTCGCGGCCTGGCTGTAGATGCCCGTCGCTCCCCCCGCGGGAGCGCGGATTGAAACGATCTGCCAGTCTGAGCCGACGTCTCGCGGCTGAGGTCGCTCCCCCCGCGGGAGCGCGGATTGAAACAGGTTTCTCGTGGCCAGTTGCCCGGCAGAAGCTGGTCGCTCCCCCGCGGGAGCGCGGATTGAAACAGCCGCCGGATGACGCTGTGTCGCGGCGATGAGGGTCGCTCCCCCCGCGGGAGCGCGGATTGAAACACGGCAGCCACCGCATCGCTTCAAGGTGCCGCCGGTCGCTCCCCCCACGGGAGCGCGGATTGAACCGCACCATCCTGAGTCGGCTGTCCCTGGACATGGGCCAGCCGACTCAGGATGGCGACAAGCCGTCAGATCAGCGCCCGAAGATAACGGCCGCCAGATCCTCGGCGCCGTCAGCAATCTCCGGTTGACCCACATCCATCGCGGAAGAAACCACACCGTCGGGCAACATCGGCACCCACTTGGTGTCGACAGTGATGGATGCGCTGCGGAGGGCAGCCGTGCTGCCCGAGCACGGCAATGCACGCCCGCTCCGTCAGCCGATCAGTCCCTGGCGCTATCGGCAGGATAACGGGTGGGCGCTCCCAAATTGGCTGGGTGCCCCATCCGACCGCATCGCTGACTACGGCAAGCGCCCCGGGCGGGATGATGTCTGTCATAGGATAAGTCCCCTGGTTATTGCTGCCAGGCACGGCAAGCGAGGCCGCGAGCGGGTCCCGGCCACCTCCGCTGCAGCATGTCAACAATGTCAACATTGGCTAATGGACATGGGTGGCCGGGCTTGAGCGCCGCTTGCCATAGTGCTCGCTCGCTGTGGCGGTCACACCATGGCCGACAATGGCTGCGATGTGGGCTGGCTCCAGCATCGATTTCCAATTGGCGATCGCCTGGTTGCCGGCACGAATACAGAGCGTACGCAAACCGTCGCCCGCACCCTCGACCTGTCGGCGTTCCCCGACCCGGAGCTGGACGTCGTCAAGCGCATGGTGGCCAGGGCGCGGGAATGGGCCGACCAGGATCGCTACGTGGATGTCCAGGGCGAGTGCAGCGACCTGCTCTACTCGGTGACCGCAAAACTATGGCCGCACCGGTTAGGCCCGGCGGCCATAGGCGGCGGAGGGGTCCCCGATGACTTCGAGGTCGGCTGTCCGCCACTCGCTCGGACGCAGGCCTGTGAAGATGCCTGACCTCAGCCCAGTCGATCAGGACGGGCGCGTATTTTGAGCGGCTGAATGCCTTGAGGTAGGTGACGACGCGTTCGAAGTCCTCGACCGGGAAGCGCTTCTCCTTGAGAGCCGATGTCCGGCGCGCCTTGCCTCCGTCAGCGGATGGCGCCTCGGGTGTCCGGCTGCGGTCGATGACATCCGTCTCCAGCATGGCCACCGCGGCGGCGCTCTCGGGCAGCCCTTCCAGGTAATGGCTGGCCGCGGCCCGGTACATCCGCCACGTCGAGCTCTTGAGGCCTGGCTTCAGGCTCAGCAGCCAGTTGACCCACTCGGTTGGCGACATCTCGTGGATGGAGACGTCGAGATCGCGCTCCCGCCGATAGCGGTCAACCAGCTGCTGCCCGCGGCGGAGGTACTGGTCCAGCGTCGCCTGTGACACGGTCAGCCCGTGGCGCGCCTGGGGACTGGGCGACTCCTTCGACGGCTGCGATCCGGCCCCCGGCAGCGTCCCCGCCTGGGCTGCCCGCTGTCCGAGACGGGCCTTCGCCCGGGCGCGGATGGCGGCAACCACATCCTGGCTTGGCCCCCTGGGCTCGGTTCCGCTGCCCGGCGCCACCGGCACCGGGTTCCTGATGCGGGTCGGCGACGGATCGACATCCTGGACCGGCTGACGCGGCATGCCGGCGCTCATCCCGTCCAGGATGTCGATCTCGCGCAGCGCCGCCCCGAGGTCCGTCTCCCCGCTGCCCCCGCCTTTCCTGTCAACAATGTCAACAGTGTCAACATTGGAGGGGCGGGCCTGCACTGGCGGTCGCTGTCCCATCCCGCCGAAGGGGCGGCGGTCACGCAGCGCGATTGGTCCGCGGACACGGTCGGGCTGGCCGGATTGCTGTCCCGGCTGGCCATGGCGTTTGTCAACATTGTCAACAATGTCAACATTGAGCTCGGCTGGCTGGCCAGGCGGCGCGGAGCGGGGCCTGGCACTGTTTATCGTCGGCCGATCTCTTGTTGGCCTTGATTCCTGTCCTGTTGCCGGATGCTGGCTGGCGCCGCCGCCATCCCCGTCCCAGTCGCCGCTGTCCATCCCCGTCTCCCAATGCTTCATCCCCGCCACCGGCGGTATGCTTTTGCCGCCCGACGGCTTTCCTCCCGTGGCGGCCTTGGCCAGTCCATGGGTGGCCGGCCAGGCCCCATGACGGCCAGGCCGCTCCGGGCTGCCCACAGGCGGCCGGAGGCCAGCCAGATGCCCTTTCCGCCGTCCACCTTTTGCAGGCGGATCGGCTGGCCAGGACCTGTTCCGGATGGCCGGAAACGCTTCCGGACGGCCAGGACAGTCTTTGGCTGGCGAGCCGGGGGGACAAGGTCGTCCCCCCGTTACTCCGGTGCCCGGTAGAAGCGTTAACCCGGTCGTGTAACACATCATCCGGGTTTTTCCGGCCTTTCGCAAGGATATGGACAGGCCCAGCAAGAAATCCCGGAAAAAGTGATACCAAACCGTCCTGTCCGTCATGCGCAACAGGGGCGTCACACCCGCAAACCCGGAGGGAAGGCCGCGTTTTCAGGCTCACACGGGAGCATCCACGAGCCATCCCAGTCCCAGGGTCACCGACGTCCTGGATGCCCTCGTGGGCCTCCGCTGCAGCCCCATGAGACCGTACGCCATGGTCGCCCGCGGCGCAACAGCGGACCTCCCGGCAGCCTGCGGCGAGACGGCCAGGAGCCGCTGGCCGACACGGGCAGCCATGGTGTGGCCAGATGGCGCCGGCGGGTTCACTGGTGCGGCAAAATCGGCCTGCCCGTGGCGGAACAGCGGCAGAAACGGCAGTTTTGGCCCGGAACCCGCCAAAGTTGACATTGTTGACAAAGTTGACAAAGCCATCCGGATGGCGGTTACCGCGGTCCTGCAACAGGATTTCCGGCCCTCGGTAACGGCCGGTCGGCAGCCGTCGGGCCTGGCAGCACAGCCGCGCCCCATTGCCTCCGGCGGATCGGCCCTCACAGCGGCTCTCGCTTTCAAAGGCATGCTGCTGGCCTGCCTGCATTGACGACGATAAAAACACAATGAAAACAACGTGTTGCGTCGGTCATGGCACCATTTATCCAGGGAGATGCAACACATTACCGGAAGTGTGCAACGCTTCCTCCGCCGGACAAGTGTTGCAGTCCCGGGCGCAGGCGTTGCGGTCCTGGAGCACCGTGCGTGCCGGTTGCGGCGGATGTCAGGCGGCGCCCGCTGAGCGGCATTGGCCTCCTGGCGGCCGCGGACCGCCATCGGGCCAACGCCGCCATCAGAGTTGACATTGTTGATACGGCGCGGCGCCCCGGCGAGCACGGGCAACCATCCCTGGCGTGGCGCTGGGATGGAGCGGCGGCAGACCAGGCCGCAGGCAGGTGAGCGGAATTCGCGGGCAGGGCGGAGTGCTCAATGTTGGCGCCGTTGGCGGGCAGCGCTGGCCCCGCCGGGCAGCCGCCCGGTCCACGCCGCCGCCGCCGCCAACCCCGGATTCAGGATGCGGCGCCGAGCCCATGCCCGTTCACGGGCGGCAACGCGGTCAGCGTTGCCGTGGCACATTCCCTTGATTTGGCAACGGCTTACCCTGACGGCGGAAGCATGTATCCCGGACTGTGCAACAGCTTAACCGGGCTTGGAAACAGGTATCCCCAACGGCTGCCGCCGGGGACGGATCCGGGGATATGGCAGGGGATGTGCCCGGGGACGCAGGCGGGGACGTCTCCGGTGACGGGGCTGGGGACATCCCCGTGATAATCCTTGTTGCAAGCCAGGCGCGTGCGTACGATCCGGAACCAGCCGGTTTGGGAGCCCAGGGGATGGCGATGTCAGAGCATGAGTTGGCCGGCGACACTGTCGAGGCGCGCCGCGCCAGGTTCAGGGCCGCGCGGGCGCAGATTGAAGCCCAGACACGCCAGCGGAGCGTGGCCGAGGTCGTCGACGAGTGCCTGGACATGATCGACGACATGCGGCTCGCGCACCGCAGGTGGGACATCGTGCTGGAGACGCTGAAGGCGGCGCAGCTCTTCGGCGCCCGGACGCCCAACGTCGGGACCCTCAGGAAGAGGTTTTGGGCCTGCGCGGCGGAACGGCGGCTCGCCGAGTCCGGCGGACGGAAGCCTGAGCAGCAGCCGACAGGAAAGGGCAGGGTCAAGCGCCAGGCAACCGCGGCAGATGTTTCCGCGGAGAGCGCGACCAAGTCGGTCGAGTTCTCCGGATCTGTGGAGACCGCGGGCGCCAGCCTGGCGTCTCCCGCCCGGGAAGACTTGGCTGCCGTCGTACCTTCCCGGGCGACGGAAGCCCCGCCGGCAGCGCCAATTGCCGCGCCCGGCATGGGACCGGCGCCAGCACTCCGCGAAGCTCCCCGCTCCGCCCGCCCAGCGACCGGGCAGACCGCCACCGGGCAGACAGATGATGCGGCAGCAGCAGACCATCCTGCCCAGGACAGGGTGGTTCATGACGTGTTTGCCGGAGGGCCTGACCTGTCCGGCAGCGTCATCGACATCCGTGCGCCAGGCTCGGAGCCGGTCGTCATCAAAGGATCCGGACGCGTCGATCCGGCCGCCAGGAATGCGCTCCGCTCGCTTGGCCGCGGTGCGGGCGCCAGGACGGGCGGCGGCCACGCCACCGGATGACACGGGCGGCCAACCTGAGTGAATTCTTTGGCCTGCCCGATGCGCACAAACTAATCCTTGTTTGGCCCCTGGGGCGGGCATACCCTGCAGCATATGGTTCCGGCGGCGCTGCCAGCCGCAGCATTGGGAGTTTTTCTGGATGTTATCTCCGAAGAAGGCCGCCGCCGCCGCTGGCGCCATCGCGAAGGCCGACGGCAAGCGTGACGTGGTTGCGGACAGCCTGAAGCCCATCGACTCCCCGCCCGCCCGCCCCGCCCGCCCGCGCCGCCGCCCCGGCGGGCGGCAAGACCGGCGACCATAAGGGGCCTGTGGCGACACTCATCCTGGGGATGCGTGGCCACACGGGGAAGACGACCCTGGCCGAAGCCCTGATTGGCACCAACGACGCCTTTGACGTGCCGACGGCGGCAATCACGGTCGACAACCAGGAGCGGCTGACCAAGCTGCTGGGTGACCGCGTCAACCTGACGCTGCGGCTGTCAGCCGACATCTCGGCGATTGTCGACAACGCCAAGCTGGCGCTCCGCCACTACAACCCGATCCTGAACTACATGATCGAGGGAGACGTCGTCGGCGACTTCGGTGCCCAATCCGCTCCGCACATCTTCGCGTGGTTCCGCGAGATGGACATCGTCGAGGAGCTTCTGGACGCCCGCACCTTTGTCCAGGTGGTGACATGCACCGACTGCGACGCCCAGTCCATCGAGGGTGCGCTGCAGGTGCTTGCAACGGCCAAGAAGGTCTTTGCGGCGCTCGATGCCGAGGGCCTGGTTTCCTACACCCTCGTCACATCCGGCCACAATGGCAACTTCGACGGCGCCGAGGCTGGCAACGCGGACCTCAAGACCCTGCGCTCGCTGCCGTGGGTTCGCATCATCGACGTGCCGGTCAACCGAAGCGAGTTCTGGATCAAGAACCGCGGCGCGCAGCAGGACCGGACCGTGGGCGATATCGTGGCGTCGATCTCGGAACTTCAGTCGGCGAAGGCCGAGTGCCAGCGTCTTGGCATGGACATCGCCGACTGCAGGCGCGAGCGCCGCATCTTCATGGAGTGGGCGCAGTCGATGCAGGGCGCCATCCTGCCGCTGCTCCGCCCCAGCGTGCAGGCGATGGTGCGGGCCGAAGCCGGGGCTGCCGGTCCGCAAGCCGCCTAGCTGCCGGGAGGTCAGGCAGTGGCGCCAGGGGCAGGCACCGTTTGCCCCTGGCGCGTGAGGCGGCGGGGACTCCATGGGCGGCTACATCGTCACGAAGCGGATGGTTGACGAGGCGGTTGCCGATCATCAGGCGTCGTCGCGAGACATTGCCGACGGCCTCATCGCCATGCCCTACCGCGAGCGGCTGGCCGCATGGACGGCTCCGGTACGGGCACGCGTGCTGCCCGAGGACCACATCCGGGTGGTGAAGAGCCTGCTCTCCGACAACTTCGAGGCTGGCAGGCGGTCGGCCCACACCGGCGCGGCGGGCGCCGCCGCAAGGACTTTCTCATCCGCCATCGGCGGCGTTGCCCGTGCCGTCTCCCTGGCGGCCAGGGAGGAGCCTGTTTTCGGGACGGCCGCACGCTGGCTGGGCGTGGCCAGGCCGCGGATGTCCAGATGGACCGCCGTGGCAATGCCCCACGCCATCCGCGCCGTCATCTGGTCGTCGCCGTTATGGGCATCCCGTCTGGCCGAGCAGGCGCTGATCTACTGGACCGGGCCGCCGCGGGGCTTTGACCTGGCCCGCTGGGCATGGACATCGCAGGCCATCGCCGCTGGCATGGTGTGGTTCGCACTGGTCTGGATGGCCGAGAACGGCTGGCGGTCGGCCCGGCTGCCTGCCGTCCTGTGCCTGGTGATGATGGCGCTGCCGCTGGCGCAGACCATGCCGTCAGAAGTGCAGCGCCTGGTGCCGATGGCCAGGGCTCACGGAATCCAGGCAATGGCGTTGCACGCGGACGCCTGCGTGTGGTTTGCCGTGGGCCTGCTGCTGGCATGCCTGTGGGGAACATATGCGGCATGCCGGCGCTGGCTGCGTGCTGATGCGGCCGGCGTGGCTGCCGGCCAGGCCGGGGACGGCGCCTGATGGACGGAGTCCGGCAGCGATACGCTCAGCACCTGCGAAGCTCGGACCTTACCGAAAGCATCCGCTTCGGAAAAGCATTCCAGCTTCATGGGATTCGCCTACTGACGCGGCGTGGCTCATGCTTCCTGGTTTGTAGGTTGACGTGGCCGCCGATGTCGGCTGGCAAAACTTGCGAGCGCTTCGCTGAAATCCATCGAGTCGTGGCTCAAGCTCGCGTTAATCCGCATCCTGCTCAGGTCGGCGTCCAGCGGCACCCGCCGCTGCGCAAACAGGCCGCGTATCGGCTCCCAAGGATTAAGATTCAAGTTGACATTATGCGGCGTCCTAGCCTTACAATCGAGGGCATGGACGCTGGTTGCCATGGCGGGCACGCTGCATGGCCCGTCGCCCGGCGAAGAGAAGATGGAGGCCATAGTGAGATGTTTGGTGTCGGTTTTTGCCGCAAGTCTAGCGATAGCATGCGTATGCCAGGCCAATGCCGCAGACAATCGGCCAGATCTCCTTGCAACCATGATGCATATTACACAGAATGACAACATCTTCTTTCCGGAGCGGATTGGGGGTGCACTCAACGTCCGATTCGATCGTCTGGATGTCATAGATCCGAATTTTGATACCAACCGGACAGACTGGAAATCTAAATGTAACACAGATGGCACGGCGCTACTGCGCTTCTCCGCCGCTCAATACATGCCGCAGCAACGCACCTGGACGCTCGATAGCGCCTCATTTTTTGCTAAAACAGACTCATCAAGCCAAGCGCCGAATGACCGCATATCGTTTATTTATGGTATATATGACATTATGGACTGCTCGCATCCTGGAATTCACAAAACGAGAGCTTTTATGGACTTCGATAATATCGACGTGCAGGTCTGCGTTAACCACAAGGATACCGAGGCGGCGTTCCCGTTTGAGGTGCCACGAGGTCCAATCAGTATGTACTGGAATCCATCTAATACGTACTACCATCGCCATTTCAGGGGGATCAAATCAGGAGTTACGTCACTAATAGACTACGAGGAGAATATCGCCACAGGATGTCTAGGCAGCTTTCATATCGAAGTTACAAGATAACCACGCGGTAGGCGACCGAAGCATTCCTTCAAGAAGTTCCAGGAGACACGGCTATGGCTGCTCAAACGCTAGTTAACAGTGGTATGGGTAAGTCCGGAGATATCGCCGCTTTTTGAAGGAGGCGACCGCCCCTTCCATCGCGTTCCCGACAAACGCGACGGACGACAGCCCGAGTGTTGATGGCGAGATCTGAATCGTAGCCCCGGAACCCGTGTTGTCCACCGGGGGCGAAGATACGGATTGTCCCGGCTGCGCGCCTGGAGCGAATTGCAAATCCAAAGCGGGCTGTCCGTCAGCGACACCGACGCCACTGCCAACATAACGGCCGAGGTGAAGGCTGATTTCGGGTCGCTCCTGGTCGGGCAATCCGGTTCCGACTTTGCGAGCCTTGCCGGAACCGCCTCCGACCTCCTGTTGTCCGGCACCAGCGCACCGGTGAACAACTCCCTGGCTGCCCTGCAATATTCCTCACCGACCACGGGAACCGGCTACATCCACTTCACCGCCCACGACACCAGCGGTGGAGCCGGGCAGACATTGGCGTCCATGTTCACGGTTTATTCTCATGGTTAGCCTCGGCCGCCCAAGCGGTGTCAGCTGCGCCGCCGGGCTGTGGCACCCAACAATTCTACAACCATGCCAACAGAGGCGACCCGTCGCGACGCCGGAACCGCTGGCTGCTCCTGGCTGGGATGGCCAGCAGAAGAAACCTTGCAACCTTGGCAGCAACGCCGTAGCCTCAAGGACAAGCCAGCCAGACTCCTTGTAAGCAAGGACAGGTTGGCGATTTGAGTTCTTGGCCGCTATGGCCGCGTCCGGGCGCCGACGCCCCGGAACTGAGATGGACAGGAGAGACCGCCGATGCGTTTCACCATCCTCCGCGCGCTGGCGCTCACCACGGCAACAATATCCGTGGCTGCCTGCCAGCCGGCTGTGCAGGGCGGCGGCCCCAGCTACAATGCGTCCGACGTTTCCATACGCGCCGAGGTCAACCAGCAGCTGGCGCAATCCTCGGCAGAGGCGGCGAACGCGCTCAAGACGCTGGCGATGATCCAGCGCACCCGCTCCGCGCCGGTCGCGTCGGCCATCGACGAGTCCGGTCTGCCGCCGGAGCTGCTGCGCCCGACAACGCTGGAGTGGAGCGGCCCCGCCCGCGAGGCGGTGAAGGAGCTTGCCGCGAACATCGGCTACAGCTTCATCGAGAGCGGCGCGCCGCCGCAGAAGCCGGTCCTGGTCAGCGTCAACATCAAGGACGTCTCCGCGGCCAAGGCTTTCGAGAACATCGGCCTCCAGGTCCAGGCATTCGCGACGGTGATCGTCGACCCGAACAAGAAGCGCGTCGAGTTCCGCAGCGAGAACGCCGGACAGCGCGGACCCTCTGCCCCGCCGCTCCGGCGTTCGCCGCCGCTGCGCCGGGTAACGAAGTAGGCCGGGGAGGCAGCCATGAACCACACCCGCGCCATCGCCATCCTGATGCCGCTGCTGGTGGCGGCGTGCGCCCAGCCGACAAGGCTCCAGCCAGTGGACGCCACCGGCCAGCCGCGCGCCGACGTGAACGCCAGTTACCGCCCCGGCCAGATCAACCTTCCGGATGCCGCCACGCCGACGCTGGCTGAGATGCAGAACCTGCAGAAGCGGGCCAAACCCGCCGCCGTCTCCGACGAGGACCGGCTGCGCGCGCCAGCCCTGCGCGACGCCGCGCTCAGCTACGGCGTGCGTGGCGGCCTGGCATGGGCGTCGAAGCAGATCAATCTGGACCTGAACGCCGAGGCGGAAAACCTGTCCCGCACCTGGGACTTCAACCCGCTGCTCATCAAGGCGCAGAGCGGCCAGACAGTCCTGCCGCCGGTCATTTCCCAGAGCAACGCCACCTACGAGCAGAATGACGCTGGCCGCACGCTCCGGGTTGCGGACACCTACTACCAGATCATCGAGCAGGCCCGGTTCGCGCCCAATGCCCCGCTCTGGCACACCTACCTGCTCCGCACCTACACCTCGCCGGAGCCGCCGCCGGATGCGCTGCTGCCGAAGAACGACGGCGAGCGCGACCTGTGGCGGAAGTTCGTCGCCGAGGGCTGGGAGCAGGGCGTCAAGCAGGCGCGCGACATCTTCAAGGAAGACCTCAGCAGGCTGAACCGGGACTTCACCGGCATGGTCCGCTACAGCCAGCTGCTGGATGACGGCAAGGTCTCCGCGCCCGTCGTCGCCGAGACGAACATGGGCGTGACTGGCACCGGGCAGGATGCCCGCTACAACGACCGCGTCCTGAGGATCACGCAGGACCCGCGCCTGACCGTCCAGCACACCGAGGACATCAAGGCGTCGCCTTCCGAGCTGTCGCCCACCGACGCGGCAACGCCGCCAGGCGACACGCCCGGCATCGTCGAGCACTGACCCTGCCATGGCGGACTGCCCCCGGTTTGACATCGCCGCGTTCAACGCCCTCCTTTCCGCCGTCGGGGAAGGGGGCGGGACGCTCTCCCTGGCCTCCGGCGAGTATCCGCGCATCCGCGCAAAGGGCCTGTGGCGCGCGGCGCGCATGCCGTGGGGCACGGCGGCGCCCGCTGACATGCGCGCGGTGCTCGCCGCCGTGCTCGGCGAATCCGCCATGCGCCTGGTCGAGTCGTTCAGCGGACAGTCCGCGGTCCACACGGTGGAGATGCCGGACGGGAGCGCCATGCGGTTTCAGGTCTCCGTGCGCGCGGTGCGCTCGGAGGGACGCATAGCCTTCAACATGGTCGCGATTCAGCTCGGGAAGGCGTGACCCGTGGCCAGCCGCAGCGGCGAACTCTTCACGACAGGCCATGACGGCAGCATTTTCGCCTACGAGGGGCGCCTCGACGCCGACACGTTCGACAGGCTGCTGACGTGGGCGTCAAAGATTGGGGCCTCCGACGTCACCCTGCAGTCGAACGAGCCGGTCTGGGCGGAGATTGGCGGCGATTGGATGCGCGTGACCGCGAGGCGGGTGTCACATCCGGAAGTCGAGGGTGTCGTCCGCGGCATCTACGGCGAAAACGGGCCTGCCGAGCTCCTGTCGGGCAACGACATCGATCCGAGCCACGAGGTCAAGACGCCGTACAGCCACTGGCGCCTGCGCTACCGTGTCAACATCACGGCCGGGCGCATTCCCGGCGCTGTCGGGTTCCAGCTGACCATCCGCACGATGCCATCGCAGCCGCCCGAGATAGTGAAGCTCGGCATCGAGCCTGACATCATCGCCAACCTCCGGCCCGAACTTGGCCTCAACCTCGTCACGGGGCCGACCGGATCGGGCAAGTCGACATTGCTCGCGTCGATTATCCGCTACCTCTGCGAGCGGGAGGATGCCTGCGAGAAGGTGCTCGAGTACTCCAAGCCGATCGAATACGTCTACGACGGACTGACGTTCCCGAACTCGTTCGTCTTCCAGTCCGAGATCGGCACGCACCTGCGGCCCAGGCAGGAGGACGACGAGGGCAGCCTTTGGGAATACGGGGTGCGCAACTCGCTCCGGCGCAAGCCAGGCATAATCGTCATTGGCGAGTGCCGCGACCGTGCGACGATGGCCGCCTGCATCGACGCCGCGCAGACCGGCCACCTGGCCATGTCCACCGCCCACACTGTCGGCGTGCCTGAGACGATCCGGCGGATCCTCCGCTTTTTCGAGGCCGACGAGCAGCGCTCGGTCGCCATCGACCTGCTTGAGGTGCTGAACCTGGTGGTGACGCAGCGCCTGATTGACAGGGTCGGCGGCGGCAAGGTCGGCGTCCGCGAATACATACTCTTCGATTCCAAGCTGAAGGCGGAGCTGATCGCGCTCGACCCGGCCGACTGGCCGGCAAGGCTGCGCAGCCTGCTGCGCAAGCGCCTGGTGACCGGCCGCTCGATGGCCGACGCGGCCCGGGCGCTCCGCATCGAGGGCACCATCACCGCGAACACCTATGAGTGGATCGCCGCGCGCACCGCGGGCGACAGCAAGGTGGTGCGCGACGCCATGGGCGTCAGCAGGCTCATGGATTTGGCCATGAGAGAGGACAGGGCAGCAAGCGAATGACCAATCCATTCCCCGCCGCGTCCCCGGACCTGGCATCCGGTTCCGGCGGCCCAAACCCCATCACAGGGCCGACCGGATCGGGCAAGCCGGCATTGCTCGCACCGATTGTCCGCCGCCTCCGCGCACGGCGGGTGCCCCGCGGGAAGGCCGTCGAGTACTCCAGGCCCATCGAATCCGCCTTCGATGGATTTGCGGGGCAGGACAGGGGCACCCGCGAATGACCGGCCCATTCCCGGTCCCCGCGGACCCGGCATTCGATCCCGCTGGCCGCTTTGGCATCGATGCCTTCGACCTCGCCCTGATTTGGGCCTTCGAGACGAAGGCGTCCCACATCATGGTGGTGTCAGGGGAACCGCTGTGGGTCCATGCCGCCGGGCGCTGGACGAAGACGGGCGGCCGGAGGTTTTCGCACGCCGAGGCCGAGGGCATCCTGCTGGACATCTGCGGCGTCAACGGTGTGGCGGAAATCAGGAGCGGCAGCCCCAAGGAATTCAGCTACACCGTCAAATCACGGGGGTCCTACCGCTCGCTGCCGTTCCGCATCAGCGCGGCCGGCTGCCACAGCGTCGGCGGCTTCGGGTTCACTCTCAACATCAGCCCTCCGCCCCGGCTGGCGGTCGACTGGGCGCTGCTCGGTGTCGAGCCCGAAATCACGGCCAGCCTGCGGCCCGCGGCAGGCCTCAACCTGTTCGCCGGGGCAACCGGCTCGGGCAGGTCGACCCTGATGTCATCGGCCATCCGGCACATTTGCGAGGATCCGGGACGGCATGAGAACGTCATCGAAATCCTGGACCCGATCCGCCACTGCTATGACGGCCTCGATTTCCCGCATTCCTTCGTTTCCCAGTCCGAAATCGGCACCCACATAAGCCCGCATTGCGGCAGCGACGCATGGTCCCGTGGCCTGGAGAACGCGTTGCGGCGATGCCCCAGCATCATCGCGATCGGCGAATGCCGGAATGGCATCGGCCGCTGCATCGACGCGGCCATTGCCGGACATCTGGTGATGGCAGGCATGGCCGCCGCCGACGTGCCGGGGGTGATCCGCCGCGTCCTGAAGATGTTCGAGCCGGAAGAACTGCGGACGGGTGCGTTCGACCTGCTGGAAGCGCTGAACATGATCGTCGTCCAGCGCCTGGTCGGCCGGGTGGGCGGTGGGCTGGCCGCCGTGAGGGAATTTGCGGTGTTTGACAGCCGGGCAAGGGATTCCCTGTCCAGAATCGAACCCGCGCTTTGGCCAGCCAAGATCCGCGGGATGCTCGACGCCGGGTGCCATGGCAACGCGGCCATCACCGGACGCTCGATGGCGGCATCCGCAGCCGCGATGTGCGATGCCGGGACCATCGCCGCCGGAACCGCCGGCTGGATCGCGGCGCGGGCAGGCGCCGGATCGGCGCCGCCACCCCCGGAAGATCCTTCCGCCGCGGGCGGGGCCGGTTAGATGTCGGCATCCGTCCTGCTTGACTGGCTGGTCTCGCTGTCCAGGCGCGAGGGCTCAGACGTCTACCTGACCTTCGGCGCGCCGCCGATGCTGCGCACTGACGACGACATGGAGCCGCTGCGCGAGGATCCCCTGGACGACGCCGACCTGGCGCGCATCATCGGCGACCTGACATCCCCGGACCAGCAGGGCGACTTCTCCCAGGAGCAGGAGTTCAACATGTCGGTCGACCTTGAGGGGGTCGGCCGGTTCCGTGTCAACATGTTCCGCCAGCGCCAGCACTCCGGCGTGGTCATCCGGCGCATCAACGCCCAGGTGCCGACCCTCGCCGACCTCAAGCTGCCCACGCTCCTGGGCGATCTTTGCTGCGAGAAGCGCGGGCTCGTGATCATGGTCGGCGGCACGGGCTCCGGCAAGTCCACCTCGCTGGCCGCGATGATCGACTACCGGAACCGCGCCCGATACGGGCACATCCTCACCATCGAGGACCCCATCGAGTATGTGCACGAACACAGGCGGTGCATTGTCACCCAGCGCGAGGTCGGTTCCGACACGCGCTCGTTCGACAGCGCGCTGAAGAATGCGCTGCGCCAGCGGCCCGACGTCATCCTGATCGGCGAGATCCGCGACCAGGCCACCATGCGGCATGCGCTGAACATCGCCGAGACCGGGCACCTGGCGCTGGCGACACTGCACGCGAACAACGCCGACCAGGCGATCGAGCGCATAGTCAACTTCTTCGCCCTCGAAGAGCGCCGCCAGGTGCTCCTGAACCTGTCCTTCAACGTCAGGGGCATCCTGTCCCAGCGCCTGGTGCGGCGGAAGGAGGGCGGCCGGACCGTCGCACTCGAAATCATGCTGAACCGCGGTGAGGTGACCCGGCTCATCCGGAGCGGCGACACCAGCGGCCTGAAGCGCGAGATCGCGGCCAACGGCAGTCTCGGCATGCAGACCTTCGACCAGCACCTGGCCCGGCTGTGGCAGGCGGGCGAGATCGAGGATTTCGTCGCCCTTGCCGAGGCTGACGACCGTCCGGCCATGGAAGGGATCATCGGGCCGGCGTCCGAAGCCTGACCTGCGGTGAATCCTTTAAGGTGCCCATCCATTCCTGGCGAAATCCTTGACTAACCCTGTCTTTCCGCATATGGCTGGTTCGCGCGCCACAGGAGGATTTCATGACGGCGGAACAGCAGGACAGCAGCCCGGCTGAATGCGGCTTCCGTCTGCCGCCAGTCCTCTGCGGCGCCGCCGCGGCGGGTGGCGCAACCGGGCCCGCGGCGGCCATGGCCGTGCTGGCCAGCGCGCGCTTCAGCGGGACCGGCCCCGCTGCCGAGCCGCTTGTGCGCCATCTCATGGACGCCTGCCTGTGGATGTCGCCTGTCATGGCCATTCTCTGCATGGCGCTTGCCGCCGCATTCTGGCTGTCCCTGGGGATGGCGCCGGGACAGCGCCAAAGCGGGCCAGCGGCGGCGCCCGAGCTCGGCCTGGCAACCTGCCTCTGCCCTTCGGGGCAAATTCCGGCATGATTCCAGGCGAGCTTCGGCATTGCGTGGCGCACCGGACTGCCTTCACGCTATCCTTGTGCGCTGGCCGCCGCAAAGCCTGCACGCGCCGTCACCAGTGATGGCTGTCCCCGAAACACGGCACCGGAGTAACGCGCATGGCTGCCACTGACCAATCCACGGACGGCCGCCGCATCGCGGCAGAGGTGATCTGCGGAGTGCTCGCCTCGCATGGCGGGGACCTGGACCGGGACGAAATCACCGGCATCCGCGCATTCCTTGATAACCTGCTCGATGTGCGCAGGCTGCGGGATTGCATGCAGGCGGCGGACCTCGAGCAGGTCAGCGAGTCGGACATCCGCACCTTTCCCGATGCCTTGCCGGACGATGGTGCGGATCCTGACGCGGCGGACAGTGGCCGGCAAGGCCGCGGGCCATCCGCGCCCACCGCCAGCACCGAATTTGCCGAGCCGCCGTTCGGCCAGCCCGGAAATGCCGCTCTCCGGCCAACCGGCGCTGCCGTGGCCGTTGCTGAAGACGGTGAGCGCCCCTGCCTGGCGGCCCGGCTTGGACGGGTCGCCAGGCTGTGCCGTTGGAGACGCGGCACCGACAGGGCAGCGGGGGGCTGAGCGATGGCGAACTGGCGCGACACCTACAGGCCCGCACGCTTCTTCGTCATCGACGGCAGAATCCTTTTCCTTATCATCCCGATGCTGATCCACGTGCGGTGGTACACCGTCGGGCCGACCGTCGTCGTGGCTGCGGTGCTCTTCTACTTCGAGAAGCGCCGCGACATGGATGTGCCGTCCGCGGTCCGCATGGCCCGCTCCTGGCTGGCAGGGCCGATCCGGCGCGGCCAGTACCCCGGGAAGATCCGCTACCCCGTCGACTACGGGAAGACCGGCTGACATGGGCATGCAGGAAAGCCCGGTGCGCGCCATGGCCGGGGAGACCGTCATCCACGTGGTCTACGGCCGCATCACGACGCACGGCGATGCCCTGGAGGCGGATCCGGCGCTGGCGGAATGGCTCTGGCTGCATGGGCGGCACCGCTACGACCGTGACCTCGGCCTCGGCGTGTTGTCCAGCACCTATCTCATCGGCGAGGAGATGGCCCGGTTCGGCGGCTCCGAGGATGCGGTCCAAATATCCCGCATGGTGGTTTCGCCCGACGAAACCCAGCGCGCGGGCGCAGGCGAGGCATGGCTGGCTGTCCCCGCCCGCTTCCGGGCCAGCCGTGCATGGCGGGGACCGGACGTGTTTTTCGTGCCCGGCAACTGCAGCCTTGCCGCCGGGCGGTCATGGCCAGGCGCCGCTGGCCGTCCATACATGACGATGGGCATTGAGGAGTTCAGATGTCTGCAGCAGCGCTGACCGCGGCCTATGGCAGGCCGTTCAGGCGGACCGCCCTGGATGACGGCACGCTCAGGATGCTGGAGGCGCTGCGCCGCCACTATCCGACACTCGTCCACCGCGGCGCGGACGGCGCATGGTGGATCGGGGTTGCGTTGCCCGGCGGGACCGCAGGCGATGCCTGCGAGATTGCGAGCCTGCCCGGCGGCGGCTGGATCATCGGCAATGCCGCCGGAAACGGCACGCTCGACGTCTGCCGGATTGGCGGCACGCCCGGGCAGGCGGAGGAGCGGCGGGTCCGTTCGTTCCTTGGCCTCCTCCCGGAGGAGATTACCGGACATCCGGATCTGCTGCCGCTCGGACAGTGGCTGACGGGGGCGGCGGCGTAGCGCCGGAGGCCGGGCGGCAGGAAGATCCGCCACGCCGTCATAAGGATTTCACCGGCGGCAAATTTCGGTTTATCCTTGGCAAATGCCACCTGCGGGGCGCGCTGTCCCGGGCCAGGCAAGGAATTCCGGAGGCAGCCGCGTGCGAGCCAGCAAGTGCCGCCCAAAAGTCAGCCGCGTCTGCGCCGCCGCCGCGGCGGCCCTGGCGGCGTCCGTCTGGCCGATGGCACCGACCATGGCGGAATCCAGCTACCACACCAGCCAGGCCTACAAGCCCGCGACTGTCGAATGCGTGATGAGCGCGTCGCGCCTGCAGGGTGTCCCCGTGCCCATCATATTCGGGTTCCTCAAGACCGAGGGCGGCCATCTGGGCCAGGAATCCCGCAACACCGACGGGTCCTATGACCTCGGCCCGATGCAGATCAATGACCGCGCCTGGCTGCAGACGATCGCCAAAATGCATTTCGCCGGCGACGCCGCCGCGGCCCGCAACTTCGTCCGCGATGACGGCTGCTACAACATCCACATAGGCACCTGGATCTTCAAGCAGGCGCTGGTCGAGGCGGGCGGGGACTACCGCGCGGCCGTCGGGTACTACAATTCGCACAATCCGGCCTATGCCGAGCGTTACAGGCGGCGCTATGCCGAGAGCCTGGAACAGGTGCTCGGCGTCATGAACCAGTCCAGGAAGCAGTAAGCGATGGCCAAGGGCAGCTCAGGAGAACCGAACAAGGGCTGGGACGAGATGACGTTCGTGGCCATGTTCGTGGTCATCGCGCTGGCCATCTGGCTGGTGTGGACGAAGTTCCGCCACGTCATTGTCTATGCGCTGTTCGGCATGGACTGGCTACAGTACGAGACCATGCACCTGCTGGGTCTCCTTGGCCCGCACGGCGAGCAGATGCTGTCCCTGGTCTCCTTCTACCTCACCAGCCAGCCCGGGTTCGACCCGCACACCATCTCGATGGACGAGCTGATGGGCACCCAGGCTGACGTCGGCCACCGCGTGCGCTGGGCGCTGACGCTCGTGATCGCCGCCATGGGCGTCTGGTGCGCCTTCAGGATGAAGGGCGACGGCTTCAGGCGCACGTACTCGCTGAGCGGACGCGAGCAGAGCAGGACGTTCTACTTCCTCGGCGTCAAAATCGGCGCCGGGCTCCTCCAGAACGTCCTTCGGCTGCTGACGACCTACACGCTGACCAAGCGCTTCCTGGTCAGGGAGAAGACCGAATGGGTCAGCAAGGGCGTAAGCTTCATGCACTACCAGTCGAAGCACTGGCGGGTCGCGCTGGCTGGCGCGCACTTCGACCCGGATGCCCAGGACGAGCAGCAGGAACCCGCCAAGACGCCCATGAGTGGATGCGCGACTGCGGCGTCAAGCTGAACAAGCGCGAGGGCCTGGACGAGGACGCCGCCGAGAAGGCGTTTGCCAGGCAGCTCGGCCCGGCGTGGCAGGGCATCGAGAAGGCCGCCACCCACGTGCAGGCGCTCTGCATCCTGGCTGCGCTGAACTTCAAGCGCGGCAAGGGCCAGGCGAACGAAAAACAGGTGGACAAGCTGCGTGACAGCTTCACGGAGGCATACATCCTAAGTCCGGAGAACGCCGACACGCTGGTCAAGGCGACCCTCAAGCCATACCTTGCCGACAGGAAGCTGTGCGAGGGCATAAACCGGCTGGGTGCCAAGCATGCGTTCACCAACACCGCGGTCATCGGCATCATCGGCTTCTGCGGCCCGTTCCGGGAGTGGGGCGGCGGCGACGCGGGGGTGATCGCCTCGGCCATGTTCCGCTGGCTCAAGAAGATCGACCGTCCGCTCTGGTACTGCTTCAACAACCTTGGGCGGCGCGCGTACCACGTCGAGGGCGCCGGCGGCGTCAGCCACTTCTTTGCCGAGCGTGTCGTCGGCGGCCTGCTGGCCGAGCCATACATGGACTGCGCCGTTGACGGGCTTGCCACCTACATCGAAGACCACGGCATCATCGATCTGGATGAGTTTTTTAGAGTAAAAAAGGACTTTTGACGGCGAAGTTGATGTAGGATGCCCCATAAGATGTCATTCGTGGCATACGAACACCCCTGCCTGGGCCGCCCGCCTGTTGTATCTTGCCGAAGCCTGCCATAGCTTTGGCAAACATCGACCGGGACGGGCTCAGGCTATGATAAGTTCGACTGGACGACAGCAACCGCCGCCATTCACCGATGATGGGCCAGAGCGCCATGCGCTGGTAGCCGAAATCGTCGAGAAGGTCCTGCCGGGTGGATCGCCCGATGCGTGACCGCACGATCCGCAGCCTTGCGCACGCTTTGTCCCCCGCGCAGGGAGCGGCAATGGCCCATGCCGAGATGTCGGCGCGCCGGGCGGAGGCAGCCGCCAGCAGACATGTTGCCGACCTCCTCGCCAGAGCTGGAGTCGAGCAGTCCGATTACGACGAGGCGATGGAGTGCATGCGCGTCTCCGCGCGCGTCGCCGTCCACTTTCATCCTGATCGGCTTGGAGCAACACACAGGACGGTCGCCGAATCGCTGCTTGATGATGGCTTGTACAGAAGCCAGTTCGAGACGGGGCTGTCCGGCGGCAGCGTATCCGCTTATCCGGGCGGCGAGCGCGACCAATGGGAGAACAGGCTGTTCGGCGGCGCCTACAACAAGAATGGTGTGACCAACGCGGAGCGCCCGAAATACGGCGCTTTGGAGCTGGTCCGCCACCCCGACGGGCCCATCCCGAGGTTCGGATCGTGCTATTTCGTGCTCCGCCAACAAGTGTCGCACCGCACCTCATTCACGTTCATGGGCAGCGAGTCCGCATTGTCGACGGAGCGGCCGGGCACGCTCGGTCGGATGCGGGCCGTCATGGCCCCATTGTTGGCGGAAATCAGCCAGGGCGGAACCACAGCGCCGCCGTGGCCGCCGTTCCGGGCGCCCACACTCGGCGTGCCTCGACTGACGGTCCCTCTGCTGCTTGCGATCCTTCGCGAGCTGCCCTTGCAAAGACTTGACGTCGGCAATGGCATGCCCGGGCGGGTGCGCGACACATGCATTGAGGCGCAGGTGCATGGCCCCATCGACTTCGCACGTGACGTGGAACTGCTTGTGGCTGATCCGGCATTCTCCGCGACTGAAACCGGTGATGTCCTGCGCGCGATCTCCCGCAGGTACGCGGTCCATTTGCAATGGCATTGCGGGTTCCGGCTCGCCGCCAACGACGTGCCGGACGATTTCCGGGGACCTGAGATGCCCAGGATAGCCAGGAGAATCGCCGATCCTGACGGCATCGTCGATGCGGCCGTCATCGGCAAAGCAGCCGCCGCCATGCACCGGGACCCATCTGCGTGGATTGATAGGGGGACCGTTGCGGAGGCATCGCAGCACCTCAAGCAGCTGTGGCATGTATTGGTGCATTATGGATCCCCGGCCAGTCATCGGCCGACAGGCCATCAGATGTGATCAGTCCCGGGTGCCATCGCCATCGGTGTCAGCGGCAGGAATGCTCAGGGTCATCTCCCGGAACTGGCCGCCTGTGCCGACGCATGGGTCGCGCTCGTGCCTTCCGGGGACGACGGCCTTCAAGCTGCTGCCCGTGCCACCGGAAAGAAGTGTGATTTAGCATTTTGCGGGGGCCGCCCCGTCCATCCACATCCGGGCTCACGACTTCCCGCCGCCGTCAGGCTGCGGCTATGGGCGAGCGGCTTGCGACGAGGCGTTAAAAGCGTCCAAAGCTCGTCGACTTGGACGACATGCCGTCCAAGTTCCAGATTTAGCCGCTTTGTCGGAGTCTCGTCGGCGCGAGCTGCTGTCACCACTGGGCGGCACGACTATCGTCGGCGCGCGCCGCATCCCTTGCGGCCGGAACTGGCCACCATCGGCAACCAAGCCCGAACATCGGCATCACGGCGCAACCGCATGCTTGACGGCCGACCTGGCCATATTGCCTTTTTCGGGAAGGTTCCTCCCTCACACACCTTGCCTCGGAGCGATTGCGCGATGAAGTTCGCCTTGGCTGCCCTCCCGGCTGCGCTCGCCTTCACGGTCACCTGCGCCACGGCCGACGCCGCAGCGCCGAAACACCCCCATATCGCACCAGGCAAGCTGGTCGCGGCTGCCAAGCAGGCCCATTGGAAAGTGCTCGACGAGCTCCAGTCATATTGCGACAGCGACCGGCCAATCGAGGCATGGCTGAAAGCGCTGGTCGGGCAGGAAGCGCGTGCGGTCACCTGGACGGGCGGTGCGTGCCAAATCGTGAATGGTGGCCATCCTGGTCTTGACGTGGCGTCCTGGCCTTACTGCGCGCAAGCGACGGTCGCCCTGAGCCACCCCAAGTCACCCGACGACAGGCCGATGATCGAGATCTATTTCGAGGAGCCGGTGAACGGGCAACCTGGAGCGGCCTACGCGTTCCGAGGCGTCATCGCCGCTGAGGATTGGGGGGACCCGCTTCGGTTCCGCCAGTATTTCTCGCGGGCCTGGCACGCGCGCTTTCCGCCGCCGGACAATGCTGACATATGCGGTGACGAGGGCCCGTAAGGCGGCTGCTGGCGTCTTCCGGCGACGACGTACGCTTTGCCGGGAAAACGCCAGCAGCCGATGGGTCAGTGCCGCGGCGCGGGCAGCCGTGATGTAGCGGTCCAGTTCGCCTGTCCTGCCTTGCGCGATTCTGATCTCCATCATCTCGAAAGTCCCGGAGATGCCGGTCAGCGGGTTGTTGAAGTCGTGCGCAAGGCCGCCCGCGAGCTGGCCGACGGCCTCCATCTTGTGCGCCTGGCGCAAGGCGCCTTCGACCGCGTTCGGCCACTCTCAGCGGTCAGGCGTGCGTTGGCCGCGGTCAGTTCCCGAAGGTGAAGCTTCTCCTCCGTCAGATCGGTGAAAACGCCGCACAGCAGCGACGTCCCGTTATCGCGCACAAGGCTGAGCGAGAGGTAGTGGACCGGAACCTCCTTGCCGTCTTTGGAGTGCAGGGGCAAATTCCGGCTCGCGTCGAGGACGTGACCGATCATCAGGAATGGTTCTCGGGTGCGGACAGAGGCATGATGTCGAGACCATGGAGCACCCGGTCCGCAGCCGACAGGTCGCCGATGATTCGCCGGATCGGCAGCGGCAGCAGTTTCACCAGAGTGGGGGCGGCGACGACCTGATGTTCCACGGCGAGCTGTGGCTGCCGGTAGACGTCTATGACTTCCAGGTCGATCGTTCCGTCCATTTCCTCGTCACAGATGCGCCGCAAGTTCTCGATGGCCCTTTGTGAGCGAACGGTGCTCCCGGCAACGAACAGCCGAAGCCGGTATGCTGGAGCCGGCGTTTTCCCGATGTCATTCAATTCGGGGTGCCCTTTCTCCGAACGTCGAGACCCACCAGGACCTTCTCCGTGTTGGACAGGTCGCCAATGACCCGCTTCAGCGGCGCCGGCAGGCTGCGGACAAGCGTCGGAATCGCCAGAATCTGGTCTCCCGCGGCCAGCTCGGGGTTCTGCAGCAGATCGACGACCTCGATCGAGTAGGCTCCTGCCAGAAGGTCCTCGCACAGGCGTCTGAGGTTTGCGGTCGCGGCGAGCGATTTCACCGTCTGCCCGGCGACGTAGAGGCGCAGCACGTAGCCGTCCCCGTCCGCGCCAGGAGCGGCCGCCGTATCCATAACCTGCGCGTCGCGGCCGCTCATTCGGCCGCCCCCCGAAGTGCCGCAAGAGCCGTAAGATCGGATGTCAGCGCGGCCTCGTGCCCTTCATCTTCATCAAGGAGCTGACGCTCTTCGTCCTCCCCGGCATCAAGGGCGGCCCGCAGCTCTCCGATCTGGCGTTCCAGCGCCTGGCGGCGGCACATGATCTGACGCCGGCGCCGTCCAGCTTCCTGCAGCCGGCGCGTGGCGGCGGCCCGCTCCCGCGCTTCCTGATTGAGCCGGGCGGCTCCCGTGAGAACACCCTCCGGGCCGATATAGGCGTCAATCAGGTCGACGCCGGAATCGGTTACCCGGTACTCGCGCACCTGGTTCGAATGGCTCATGCCACGGGACTTGATGACATAGAGCGTCCGGTTGCGCTCGCCATTGGCTTCGACGTCCGTCAGTTTGATCCATACATCCATCAGCGACGACAAGCCGTCGGTGCCGTCAGTCTGCATATCGTCAGCCCGAAGGCTCGTGAACAGGGCGGTGATGCCACGGCTCTTGAGCAGGTCCAGCATCCGCAGCAGGGTCGCATGGACCTCCGTGCTGGGGCCGCGGAACGCCGAGATGGGGTCGATCACGACCACATCCGGCCTGAAGTTTTCCAGGTCGCGGTGCATGCGCGCCAGGTGCATCTCCAGGCCGTAAAGGCTCGGCCGGGCGGCTTCAAACCGCAGCAGGCCGCTTTCAACCCGCGCCTTCAGGTCCAGCCCGACGGAGCGGGCATTCCTGCAAATTTCGTCGGCACCCTCCTCGAACACGAAGAACATGCAGCGTTGGCCGCGCGCGCAGGCGGCGTCGGCGAAATGGCTGCCGATGGTCGTCTTGCCGGTGCCGGCGACGCCGGACAGCAGGATGCCAGAGCCCTTGAAGAACCCGCCTGTCCGGAGCATCGCGTCGAGCCCCGGAATGCCGCTGGGGACGATCTCGTTCGAAACCGGCCGTTGGAGCCCTGATGAGGTGACTGGCAGGACGTTGATGCCCTGATCGTCGATCAGGAACGGATACTCGTTGGTGCCATGTGCGGAGCCGCGGTACTTGACGACCCGCAGCCGCCTGGTGGTGATCTGGTCCTCAACCCGGTTGTCGAGCTGGATGACGCAGTCGGAGACGTATTCCTCCAGCCCTTGCCGGGTCAGCTGGCCGTCCCCGCGTTCGCCGGTGATGACCGCAGTCAGGCCGCGGTCCTTGATCCAGCCGAACAGGCGGCGAAGTTCCGCGCGCAGGATGGAAGGGTCGGTGAAGCCTGAGAACAGCGATTCGATGGTGTCGAGGACGACCCGCCTGGCGCCGACCCTATCCACCGCGTAGCCGAGACGCACGAACAGGCCTTCGAGGTCGTATTCGCCCGTCTCCAAAATTTCAGCGCGTTCAACGCGGACATGGTCGATCGCCAGTTTGCCCGCCGCCACCAGGCCGTCGAGGTCATAACCGAGCGAGCAGAAATTGGCCGTCAGGTCAGCCGCGCGTTCCTCGAAGCTCATGAAGACGCCCGGCTCGTCGAACCGGGTCACTCCGTTCACCAGAAAGGTCATGGCAAACAGGGTCTTGCCGCATCCGGCCGGACCGCATATCAGGGTGGGGCGCCCCCTGGGAAGGCCACCCAGCGTCACATTGTCGAAGCCAGAAACGCCTGTCGGCACCTTTGGCAGCGCTGTCGCGTCAAACGGCATGGAAAGGTCCTTGCGTCACAGCAGCAAGACGCAGGATGGTGCCTGCCAAATGGCATTTTTTGAGATAAAAATAACACCAGAAATGACAAATAATAATTTCATGCCAGTAAGTCAATGTATTAAACAGTCACACAAACATTAATTGGCGCGGTCATGGGCCGCGACACGGAGAAAAGGCCGCAGATGATACGCCAGTCCGTCGGCCTCTCTGGTGGCGGATTGGCGTACGGCTCGGGCCATGTTTGGCGTGACACCAGACGCCGCGGAACAGGCCGCCGCACCCGGCCGACTGGAGGCGCCATTTTTCGGTCGCGGCAAGACCCCTCGCGCGGCGGATGGCTGACAGCAGCAAAAGCACCGCCCCCCCGATCTGACCGCGCTGCGGCATGCCGGGCGTCTTCGCTCTCGTGGTCCACGACAGCCTTTCCCTTGGCCGCATACACACGCATATTGCCGAGCAGCGCCTTCACCAGCAACATCGGCGAACCGTCATGCCCTAATTCCAGGAGCCAGGATTGGCAATCGTAAGGCACCGACAGATCGTGGTCGCGCACGGTCCAGTCGGCCGGCGGATTGCCGCCATAGCCCATCCGCATGCAGGCGGCCCTGGCCTGTGGGATGCTTTTCAGCTTGCGCCAGACCACCTCCTGGCAGCCATCCGAGGCAGCGGCAGGCCCGAGAACCCAGTCCGCCACCTGCAGCCGCCAGCAGTCCAGCGAGGCGATGTGGAATTCGTCAGCGGCGTCCACGCATCCGAGTTCCCCGGCGTCCAGGACCGACGCGCCGCGAGCGGCTCCCAGCAGGATGAGGCGTTCCGGTCCAGGCTGCCATCTGCCTGGCCATTCCCCGCGATCGGTGAAGGCTGGGGCCGATCTGCTGTCCGAGCCATACAGGGCATCCGCCGCGGCGGCGGGGGAGAACCGCCACGATGCTTTCCTCGCATGGGCCGGGGGCGCGTGCCCGTCCCATGGCACCGGCGTTCAGCATCGCGAGACGCAGCCCGACGAGCGACGCCACCGCCGCGATGCCAAGCTTTTCCTTGCCAGTTGCCTTCATCGTGTCCTGCATGAACGCCAGCCTACGGCGGGCCACGGCAAACCACGATCGTGAACGGCAAGGCGGGTGGCCGCACCTGGCGCTGTGACCAACGTTGCCGCTGTGTGCCCTGTGGCACGATGCTTTGATGGGCAAACCATTCAAGGGCCTGGTTGCGGTGACGGGTTGAATGGCCGTTGTCGGCAAGCAGGGGCGGGTGGCGGAAAGGATTCGGCCGACCTGATTGGCCCGGTGCCGCCCGGTTCCGGGCGCGCGCTGCCGAAGGATGGTTTTCCGAACGGGCCGGATGCCGTCAGATCCGCCCGTGGACCGCTGCCATGAAGTCAGTGAATCTCAATGGTTGAGTTTTGCTGACTTCATGACCACGTGACCGCGCATCGCCCGCGCCCGGACCTGGCCGATGGACCGGCGGAAATGGTGACCACACAAGGCCCAGGGCCGTGCCGGTCAGCTTTTTGGCGGACGGAGCCTTGCAACCAAAGATTGGCTTGTTGACATGGCGCACCGGACACGTTACGGGAATGAATGCCAAGCGCACCGGAAGCATGTTCGGCGGCCGACTGCCTGGCACGCCGGACCCCGGCGTCCGGAACATGGCAATCGGAGGCAGGACAATGATGGCTGACAAGGGCGGCCCCGTGGCCATTTTCACGGACCTTGCGTGGCTTCCCGAGGGTTCGACCGCAGAGGTCTGGCTCGGAGACGCCACGCTGCCGCCAGAACTGTGCTCGGCCGCCTTCGCCCTGGCCTTCTTTCCCGGTGATGGCCGCCTGCTGCTGTCGGATGTGCGGACGCGCGGACCCGACATTCCCGGCGGACGTGTCGAGCCGGGGGAGGATGCCGAGGCGGCGGCGGTCCGCGAGACAGTCGAGGAGACCGGCGCGAAAATCCGCATCATTGGCAAGATTGGGCACCTGCGGCTGGTCGTGCCGAAACCACCTCCGGCCTACAGATACCCGACCCCAAACTCCTTCCAGCCGTTCTATGCCGCCGCGATCGAGAGCATGGGGCCGGTCGGGATGCCGGAGGAATGCAGCAAACCGCTCGTGGCTGAACCGCTGTCGGTGGCCGACATGCCCCGTTTCCGCCTGCACCGGGCACTTATCCTTGCAGCCACGGACATGTTCCGCGACATGAGGACGTCCAGTCCCAGACAGTAGGCGGGTTGGAAGACAACGGACGGGAGGATGCTGCGTGGAATATCTTGGAATCGGTGTGTGATCGGTCTTGGCGTCCACGCGAGGCGGAGCCATATCGCGCACCTCGACGGCCTTCCGGCCCGCCTGGCGGCCGTATGCGACACGGATCCGGCCAAATTGGCCGATTTCCCTGAAACGCGGGGATACCAGAGGGAAGAGGATCTGCTCGCCGATCCCTCCGTCGGCGCCGTGATGGTGTTGACGCCAGACCGATGGCAGCGTGCGCATTTTCGACCGGGAGAACGCCACGGTCCGCAAGGATCTGTGTGGGCAGACCGACTACGACGGCAGGTTCAGCGCAATCAACAGGACATTTGTCCTTGCGGCCCTGGGCATCGGGCCGAATTATCTCGAAGCGGATGACATCCTGGTCAACAGCCTCTCGGCTGTGGCCCTGGCCGACGGCCACGCCTATTCGTGGCAGCCGACGTCGGCCGCATTGGCCCTGTGACGGCGGCGCTGGCGGGGTGAAGTGCCGCAACCGCTCACCCACCCGCTCACGGTGGGTGAGCGCGCGTGCTGTCATTGGAATTGCCGCCATCCATCACCCAGCTTCCGGCGTCGAATGTCAGCCCATGGCGTGCGAGAAGCATCCGGGTACGTCCCGTCGCCGGCAGGCCGATATGGACAAGGAGATCAAGCGTCGCCGACCTGAAGGCGGAGACTTGCGGTGTCGCCGCATCGACGATGCCCTGGCCTTCGACGACCAGGCGGACGATAACGTTATGGAGGTCGTCGGCGTCCACCGCCCGGCCATCGCTCGCCGCCAGACAATGTCCGCGGTCGACAAACACGGTTAGCGGCCCCAAGACGATGTCGGGCTTCACCCGGCTGCCGCTGGCCCGCTCGGCACCACGGTCTCCTATATGGATCGGCCATGCGTCCGGCACCACGGGTCCGCGCCAGACAAGGATAGTTCCTACTTAATGGACAAACATTGCCATTGTGTTCGGGTTAAGCGCGCCGAGAGGCTGCTCATCTGGCGTGCCGGTTGGACTACCCCCGTCTGCACGGACTTCTTCATCCGTGCGGCGCAGGACAGCCAAATCCAACCTGCGCAACGGGTCACCAACCGGGGAACCGTCGGCTGAACGGCGTTTCTGCGACTGGCGCATGGCGTAGTCGCAGGCGACAGGAGGACGCCCACCGCGCCACCTCCGCATGAACCGCATGAACCGCCCAGCCAGGATGGTCCCCGTGATCCGATAGGATGCTGCATTCAGCTCATCATCTCCGGAACGTCCTTCGATGACCGGCACACTTCCTGTAGCATCCGGCGATCCTGGCACCCGGCAAATTTGCTGGGAATCTTGCCGCAGCGTGGTAATGTCAGGCTTGCCCGACACTGCAAAGAGTCGGAATCCAGTACCTGAGCAGGAGCCGTTCGACATGCCGCATGAGCACGAAACCCAGCAATCCGTCGCGGCCTGGTGTGAGGAGCACTATCCGGATGAAAGCCTCGTCCAGCTACTGCTCAACCTGGTCGAGGAGTGCACCGAGCTGGGGTGTGTGATTCCGTCCGGCGCGGTCGACGGCCAGCCGGTCGGCGTGCCCGAAGATCTGATGGCGCGGACACTGTCGCTTACGGTGGCAAAATCCGATGACACCCCCGGTGACCCGGAGATGATCCGGAAAGAGATTGGTGACGTCCTGATTTCCATTCTCAATCTTGCCGAGCGGGTCGGCGTTGACGCCCAGGCAGCGCTCGACGCTGTCATGGCGGGCAACCGCAAGCGCAGGACTGACGAAAGCCGGGCAAGGGAGATACGCAAACGCGAGCTTGGTCTTGGCGACACGGGGCAGCGCTGATGTAAGCAGCCCATGGCGGCCAGCAATTCTCATTATGGGAAACCGTGCAGATTCCTGTCAGCAGATTTGCCTTTTTTGCCACGCCACGCGCAGCTAGTACATCGTTTCCGAGGAACGACTCATATCAGGCAGCCTCATCAATCTTGTAGGTCCATGTGTGAATGACGGGTTCCTTGTTGAGGTCGGTGAGGT
>Ga0302320_10004449_pt1 | contig 31844 bp, 25 predicted proteins | sample Bog_T0_3_FD_202130 | JGI IMG/M metagenome (GOLD analysis project Ga0302320, IMG submission 202130) | Peat permafrost microbial communities from Stordalen Mire near Abisko, Sweden - Bog_T0_3 | ecosystem: Environmental > Terrestrial > Soil > Wetlands > Peat | place: Sweden: Abisko, Stordalen Mire... | reverse complement strand
CATCCAGCTCTTCCTGCAGCCGCTTCAAGACCTCACGGTGGAAGACCGCGTCAGCCGCACGGAGTTCCAGTACTCGCTGGAAGATCCCGATCCGGTCGAGCTGGCCAAATACACCCGGCAGATGGTGAAGGAACTGGGCAAGGAGAGCGTGGTCACCGACGTGGCCAGCGATCTTCAGGATCAGGGCCTGGGCGCCAATCTGGTCATCGACCGCGACACCGCCGCCCGCCTCGGCATCGCCATGGCCGATGTGGACAACACTCTCTACGACGCGTTTGGCCAGCGTCAGATTTCCACCATCTTTACCCAGCTCAACCAGTACCACGTGGTCATGGAGGTGGGGCCGAACTTCCAGACCGATCCCAGCACTCTAAACAGCCTCTACGTCAAGTCAGGCAATGGCTCTCAGGTTCCGCTCAGCATGGTGGCCCACTGGGAGCAGTCGAATGCGCAACTCTCCATCGGCCACCAGGGTCAGTTCCCCTCGACCGTTGTCAGCTTCAATCTGGCGCCTGGCAAGGCTCTGGGCGACGCGGTCAATGCCGTTAACCGCATCGAACAGCGCATCCAAATGCCGGCCGCCATCAACGCCAGCTTCCAGGGCACGGCCGCGGCCTTTCAGACCTCGCTCGCCAACGAGCCGATCTTGATCCTGGCCGCTCTTGTCACCGTTTACATTGTGCTGGGCGTGCTCTACGAGAGTTACATTCATCCCATCACCATCATCTCCTCGCTGCCGTCAGCCGGCGTGGGCGCGCTGCTGGCTCTTCTCATTACGCGCACCGAATTCAGTGTCATTGCGCTCATCGGTATCATCCTGCTCATCGGAATCGTGCAGAAGAACGCCATCATGATGATCGACTTCGCCCTCCAAGCCGAGCGCAACGAGGGAAAATCAGCAGAGGATGCCATCTTCCAGGCTTGCCAACTGCGCTTCCGGCCCATTCTGATGACCACCATGGCCGCGCTGCTGGGCGGCCTGCCGCTGGCTCTGGGCGGAGGCGTGGGCGCAGAGCTGCGCATGCCGCTGGGCGTCACTATCGTCGGCGGATTGATCCTGTCGCAATTACTCACGCTCTATACCGTTCCGGTCACGTATCTCTACTTTGACAAGCTGGCGCAGCGGTTGAAGCCGCGTGAACTCAGGGATCAGGGATCAGGGGCCAGGGATCAGGCGGCAGAGATCGGTCTTTAGCTGGGTGCCCCACCCTCGCCGCGTTCTTGCTTTTGCGGCTAGGGTGGGATATCTCAAACCTCAATGGACCTCTAGCTGGAAACTGGAAGCTAGGAGCTGGAAGCAAATCGATGCATCTTTCCGCACCCTTCATTCAGCGTCCGGTAGCCACTTCGCTACTCAGTCTGGCCCTGCTGCTGGCTGGTTCGGCGGCATATTCGCTGCTGCCTGTGGCTTCGCTGCCCGATGTCGATTTCCCGGTCATCGGCGTGAGCGCGGGCCTGCCCGGCGCCAGCCCTGAGACCATGGCGTCAGCCGTCGCTACCCCACTTGAACGTCAGTTTGGACGCATCGCCGGCGTCAACCAGATGACCTCGTCGAGTTCGCTCGGCTCGGCCTCGGTCAATCTGCAATTCGATATCAATCGCAACATCGACGCAGCTGCCCGCGATGTGCAGGCCAGCATCAACGCGGCGCGCAGCCAGTTGCCTTCTTATTTGCCTCAGAATCCCAGCTACCGAAAGGCCAATCCCGCCGAAGCGCCGATCCTGATTCTCACGCTGAACTCCGATGTGGTGCCCAAGTCGCAGATGTACGATCTGGCCAATTCCATTCTGGCGCAGAAGATCTCCCAGATTCAGGGCGTGGGCCAGGTATTTGTGGGCGGCAGCTCAAGCCCCGCCGTGCGCGTCGAGTTGAACCCCTTGCAATTGGGCGCGAATGGCGTAGGCCTGGATGCGGTGCGAACCGCGCTGGCCGGCGCCAACGCCAACCGCCCCAAAGGCGCCTTTCAGGATGCGGGCCATCGTTGGCAGATCAGCGACAACGACCAGATTTTCAAGGCCAGCGACTACGGTCCCATTGTGGCCGGCTATAACAGCCAGACCGGTGCCCCAGTGCGCGTCTCCGACCTGGGTACTGTGACCGACAGCGTCTCCGACATACGCAACGCCGGCGTCTCGGGCATCAACGCGCCCGGCGGTCCGACAGGCCAGCTCAAAGACGCCATTCTTCTGGTCATCTTCAAGATTCCCGGCGCCAACGTAATCGATACAGTGGACGCGGTGATGGCGGAGATGCCGCGCTTGCAGGCCGCCATCCCGCCCACCATTAAGATCAACGTGGCCGTGGACCGCACCACCACCATCCGCTCCAGCGTCCGCGACGTCGAGATATCTCTCCTCATCAGCGTGGCGCTGGTAGTGCTGGTGGTCTTCCTCTTCCTGCGCGAGGTATGGGCCACCATTATTCCGTCGATTGCCGTGCCTCTCTCGCTGGTTGGCACCTTCGGCGTAATGTACCTGCTTGGCTACACCATCGACAACCTCTCACTGATGGCACTCACCATCTCCACAGGCTTTGTGGTGGACGACGCGATCGTAGTCATTGAGAACATTACCCGCTATCTCGAAATGGGCATGAAGCCGTTTGAAGCCGCCATGAAGGGCTCCAGCGAGATCGGCTTCACTGTGCTGTCAATGAGCTTGTCGCTGATCGCCGTCTTCATTCCGATTCTGCTCATGGGCGGAATCGTCGGCAAGCTCTTCCGCGAGTTCGCCGTCACGCTTTCGGTCGCGATTGCCGTCTCACTGCTGGTCTCGCTGACCACTACGCCCATGCTCTGTGCCAGGTTTCTGAAGTCGCGCGACGAGAGCCTTCACGGCCGCATCTATCGCGCCAGCGAGAACGTCTTTAACTGGCTGCATAACGAATACGCCACTGGCCTGCGCTGGGTGTTGCGCCACCAGATGCTGATGCTGCTTGTGCTCATCGGCACATTTGGGCTCAACATCTACCTCTACATCGTCGTGCCCAAAGGCTTCTTTCCGCAGCAGGACACCGGGCGCATGGGCGGGTCGACGAGAGCTTCGCAAGACATCAGCTTCGACGCAATGAAAATAAAGCAGAGCCAACTGGCTCAGATGGTGCTCGACGATCCGGCCATTGCCTCGGTAACCGCCTTTGTGGGCGGCAACGGCCCCGGCGGCGGCAGTTCGAATGTGGGCCGCATGTTCATCTCCCTCAAACCCCTCGAGCAGCGCCCAGGGCGCGTCTCTGCGGACGATGTGGTGAACCGCCTGCGCAAGAAGCTCACCAGCGTCCCCGGCGCGGCGCTTATTCTCCAGGTCCAGCAGGAGTTCCAGATCGGCGGGCGTGGCTCCGATGCGCAATACCAGTACACTCTCTCGGACGAGAACCTCAATGAGCTGAACTCGTGGGCGCCGCAACTGCTGGCTCGCATGAGAACCATGCCCGAGCTGCGCGACGTCTCCACCGACCAGCAGAACCAGGGCTTGGCCGCCAATCTGGTTATCGACCGCGACACCGCCTCACGGCTCGGCATCACGGCCGCCGCCATTGACCAGGTACTCTACGACGCCTTTGGACAGCGCGAAGTCTCCACCATGTACACCGCGCTCAACCAGTACTTTGTCGTGATGGAAGTCGATCCCAAATACCAGCTCAGCCCCGACGCCCTCAACGGCATCTTCATCAAATCCTCGACAGGCGCGATGGTGCCGCTCTCCGCCATTGCCAAATACCAGTCGCAGCGGACCGCGCTCCAGGTGAACCATCAAGGGCAGTATCCGGCCGTGACACTCAGTTTCAACCTGGCGCCGAACTATGCCCTGGGCGACGCCGTGATCGCGCTCCAAAAAGCTCAGGCGGAAATGGCCATGCCCAGCGGCGTTCATGCCACGTTCCAGGGAACCGCGCAGGCATTTCAGGACTCGCTCAGGAACGAGCCGTACCTCATCCTCGCCGCGCTGGTTGCCGTATACATTGTCCTTGGGATTCTCTATGAGAGCCTGGTTCATCCGTTGACCATTCTCTCCTCTCTGCCTCCGGCCGGCGTAGGCGCTATCTTAGCCCTGCTGCTCACCGGAACCGAGCTTAGTATCATCGCTCTCATCGGCATCATCCTGCTCATCGGCATCGTGAAAAAGAACGCCATCATGATGATCGATTTTGCCCTGCAAGCCGAGCGCGAACAGGGGTTACCGCCCGTCGAGGCCATCTACCAGGCCTGCCTGCTGCGCTTCCGCCCCATCATGATGACCACCATGGCTGCGCTCTTCGGCGGACTGCCGCTGGCCATCGGCATGGGCGTCGGCTCCGAGCTGCGCAAGCCGCTGGGAATCACGATCGTCGGTGGCCTCATCGTCTCCCAAATGCTTACCCTCTTCACCACTCCGGTCGTCTATCTCTTCTTCGACAAGCTGCAATGGAAGGTGATGAAGCTTCACAAGGTGGGCCAGGAACTGGAAGAAGCGCCAGGCGATTAAAAGGAATTTTTCTTCATGTCATCACAGCGGTTGCGGCAAGGTTGGCGTTATACTTCCGCCGTTGGTTTTCCGCAAGGAGAAATGACATGGAAAAGCTGGATATCAAGAAGCAGTGGAAGCACCTTTACCAGCCATCTGCAAGCGCCATTGTGGCAGTAGATGTACCCCCGCTCATGTACCTCATGGTGGATGGCCAGGGAGATCCCAACACCTCGCAAAGTTTTCAGGAGGCCGTGGAAGCACTCTACTCGCTTTCCTACACACTCAAGTTCTCCCTCAAGAAGAGTGCGCGGCCCACCGACTACGGCGTGATGCCACTGGAGGGCCTGTGGTGGGCTGACGACATGAACGCCTTTCACTTGGCCAATAAGTCCACATGGAAATGGACGGCGATGATTCTCCAGCCTGACTTCATCGCCCAACCGCAGGTCGATGCGGCGTTCGACGAAGTGCGCAGGAAGAAGAACCCCGCAGCGCTCGACCAGGTGCGGTTTGAGACGCTCGCGGAAGGCGTGGCGGCGCAGATCCTGTACATGGGCCCGTTTTCAGGCGAGGGCCCCACTATCCAGCGGATGCACGATTTTATCCACACGGCGGGGAAAGGACTTCGCGGCAAGCACCACGAAATTTACTTGAACGATCCGCGCCGGACAGCGCCCCAGAAACTGAAAACGATCATTCGCCAGCCGATGGACTAGGGGCGGCGACGCCCCGGATTCCGTCCGCGATTTCTCCTCAACCTCCTTGTCTTCCCGCCGATAAACCCATTGCCGGCATGTTCCGGCTGGGGGGATACGGATGGCTCTCATGACCTGGAACAGCAAATATTCCGTGGGCGTGAAAACCCTGGATAGTCAGCACACGGTTCTCTTCGGACTCCTGAACGATCTGCACGCTGCAATGTTGAAAGGGCAGGCGCAGAGCCTGACCGGCCCGCTGTTGCGCAAGCTGCTGGACTACACAAATACCCACTTCTCGACAGAAGAGAAAATGCTGGCGGATGCGGGCTATCCAGGGCTGGCCGACCACAAGGTTAAGCACCGCGCGCTCATTCAAAAAGTCGAGGGTTACTCTGTCCGCTTTGAAAAAGGCGAAATCACGCTGAACCTTCATCTGATGAACTTTCTCCGCGACTGGCTCACCGAGCACATTCAGAGGACAGACCGGGAGTATAGCGCTTGGCTCCATGAGCACGGCGCGCGCTGACGGTTCAAGAGCATCCGGAGCATCTCCGCTGAGCGTTCTCATTCCGGAGCGATCGCAAGCTCTGCTGATTTTAGGCCGATGGCTTCTCACTGAAATCCCCTCGCCATGAGTTGAGCATCCGTGTCTATCAGGCAGCTGTAGTGTGCCTGAAGATTGTCCTCGCCTTAAAAGGTACTGATCCGCTGGAAGACGCGGCTATCGAAGCCACACCGGGCCATTTCCTGAACCACTGCCCGGCATCGACAGCTTGGATTCGCAGTTCCGGCCGATTGATGTTATCTTCAAATTCAACCCGCTTTATCAAATACGGGATTTAACCCTCCGCTTAACTTGCCTCCTTTTAGCCGTTTTATAGTCTGGCGTTTTTGCCGGTTGCACCTTTGCATTCTGTCGAGGCGTAGCACAAGTGTCGATGCGTTTTACCCTCAATTTCATTGAAAGGCGAAAGCATACCGATGACCGAATCCTACGAAACTACGGAAGCCAGCCATGTGTTGACTCTCGAGCAGATCGCAAAACTCACCGAGGAGGGCGGCAAACCGGCCGATACCCTCATGAACGTTGTCGCATTGATCGCCACTCGGTTCAAAACCGATGTCTGTTCGGCCTATTTGCTTGAGCCTGACCGATCAAACCTCGTTCTGGCCGCCACGCTTGGCCTCCATCCCCGATGTATTGGAACGTTGCGGATGCGGCTCAACGAGGGCCTGGCTGGCCTGGTTGCAGAGGAGGTTCTTCCCGTAGCCGTCGAGAACGTCAAAAATCATCCCCGTTTCAAGTACTTCAAGGAGGCCGGGGAGGAAGAATACCTCTCCTTTCTGGGAGTGCCTCTTATCGACCGCGGGGTTTTGCAGGGTGTTCTCGTTGTTCAGACCAAGGAGACGCGGAGTTTTCGGGATGATGAAATTCGCATGTTGGTCGAGGCAGCAAACGAGGTCGCGCCGGTGGTCAGCGAGGCGCGCACTCTTGATCGCTTCATTGCTCCGGCCCAGGAACGCCTTTGGGCGCTCGCCCGCAACGTCTGGTGGAGCTGGGACTCCGACTGCATCAGCTTGTTCCGCGATCTGAATCCCACACGCTGGCGGCAGCTCAATCAAAATCCCATTGCGCTGCTCAGCGAGATCCCGCTCGGTGAGATCAACCGCCGCGCTACCGAGTTGGTGCTGCATAGCCGCATTAACTACGTCTACCGCCGCCAGCAGGAGTATCTGCGTGCCGACCGTACCTGGGGCGCGGCGAATGCGGGCGTGCTACGGCCGCGGCCGGTGGCCTATTTTTCCGCGGAGTTCGGGTTGCACGAATCGCTTCCGATCTATTCCGGGGGGCTTGGCGTGCTCTCAGGAGACCACATCAAGAGCGCATCCGACCTGGATATACCGCTTATCGGAGTCGGCCTCTTCTATGGGCAGGGATACTTCTTGCAGCGCCTCGACCAGACAGGTTGGCAGCGCGAGGAGTATCTGCAAACCGATGTGAATCAGTTACCCATGCAACCGGCCATTGGCGCCAACGGCGAGCCGGTCGTGATCGAGATTCATACCCGCGGCGGCTCCATCCGCGCCAAGGTTTGGCGCGTCAAGGTGGGGCGAATCGATCTTCTCCTTCTCGATTCCAACGTGGCTGGAAATGCGCCGGAGGATCGGGAATTGACCTCGCGCCTCTATGGCGGAGACGGCCGCACGCGCATTCGCCAGGAGCTGCTGCTGGGCATTGGCGGCTTCCGCGCTCTCAAGGCGATGGGCATCTCGCCCGGAGTGCTGCACCTCAACGAGGGGCACAGCGGCTTTGCGGTCTTTGAGGCCATTCGCACTCGCATGGTGGAAGAAGGCATCGACTTTTACACCGCCGCCAGCCAGATTCCGCGCGAGGTAATCTTTACCACCCATACACCGGTACCCGCAGGCCACGACCGCTTCAACGCCGACCTCATTGAGGAGCACCTGGGCCCACTGCGTGAGCAACTCGGCATTTCGCACGAGAATCTCATGGGCTTTGGCCGTGTGTATCCCACCGATCATGGCGAGCAGTTCTGCATGACGGTACTCGGACTCAAGCTGTCGCGCCGCGCCAACGCGGTGTCTTCCCTGCACGGTGAGGTATCGCGGGCGATGTGGAAGTGCCTTTATCCGAGCCGGCCAGAAGACGCCGTGCCAATCGGCCACATCACCAATGGCGTTCACGTACCCTCGTGGCTCGCGCCGCAGATGTGCCGGCTTTACGACCGCCACCTCGGGGTGGGCTGGCAGAGCAACAGTGGACAGGCGCGAACCTGGGAGGAGATTGAGAACATCGACGATGGCGAACTCTGGGAAACTCACCTCAGCCTGAAATCGCAGCTCATCGACTTTGCGCGCCGCCGCGCGCAGGAACAGGCCGAACGCCGCGCCGAGAAACACACAACTCTGCAAGCGCTGGGGAAAATTCTCTCGCCGGATGCCTTGACCATCGGCTTTGCGCGCCGCTTTGCCACCTACAAGCGGGCTAACCTGCTGCTGGCCGACATGGAGCGGCTTGCCTCCATGGTCAACGATCCCAAGCGCCCTGTACAATTCCTCTTTGCCGGTAAGGCTCACCCCCACGATGAACCGGGCAAGAGGGTCTTGCAGCAGATTGCACAGATGATGCGCGACTCGAAATTTGCCAACAAATTCGTCTTCATCGAGGACTACGACATCAATGTCGGCCGGTTCCTGGTGCAGGGCGTCGATGTGTGGCTCAACAATCCGCGCCGTCCCCTCGAGGCCTCAGGCACCAGCGGCCAGAAGGTTGTGCTCAACGGCGGCTTGAACCTTTCGGTGCTGGACGGCTGGTGGGCTGAGGCCTACGACGGCCTCAACGGCTTTGCCATCGGCACCGGCAGAACCCACTCGAACCTGGATGTGCATGACAGCCGCGACGGAGATGATCTCTACCGCGTTCTCCACGAAGAGTTGATCCCGCTCTTCTATCACCGCGATCGCGACGGTCTGCCCAGAGGCTGGATTAAGCGCATGAAGCGCACCATCCGCACTTTGGGTTGGCGCTTCAGCGCCGACCGCATGGTGATGGATTACACGCAGAAGTGTTATGTTCCCGCGGCGGGCGGCACATCGAGCGAAATCCGCCCGCCGTCCTAGTTGTGAAGTCTCAGAGCTAGCCGCCTCGATTCCTCGACCATTGCCAGAGCCCGCGCTCCAGGGCATGGAGAGGGGTTGGGGCGGGAAGATCCGCTTGTGCCTTAACCATTCCGCACTCGGCCAGCCGGGTGCAGAAGGCATTGTATTCAAGATAGAAGCCAACATCGTGGCGCGCGTGACCAAGCGCCTCCAGAGCTCGATAATCAAGCACCGTATAGCGCTCAGGATAGATCGCGGCCAGAATTGCCGTCGCGATGGAAATATCGATGCCGCGCAGCCCCGTCAGCGCCTTGACTGCATCTTCGGTTTTGGCGTCGGGCGAAGCAGCTACCGCCAGGGCGGTCTTGATGTTTTCAGTGCTGTTTGCAATCAGGTAGTGGACGACGCGTTCCGATTTCCAGCGGACAATTGTCTCAAGATTGGGCAGCGTGTGTTCGCCGCCTCGAATCGCTTCACCGGCTTCAAATGCAGCTTGTTCGAGTTGCTGTTCTCTTTCGCCGGCTTCTTGCCAGTATTCCTCTGCCAACTGCTGCAGGTCCGATTCCTCGGGTTGAAGTTCAAAATAGGCCATCCAGGTTCCGTACTCCTTTCACCAAAGCGAACTCACCATAGGCTCCCTGCAAGCCTTTGTCAACAGCACGCTTGGCTTGCGGGGCGCTTCAGCGTATACTGGAGATTCGGCAGGCTGCCGGAGGCGTGTGTCTTCTTACGCCCCAAGGGCCGTTGCCGCGGACAGGCCGGCCTGAGTGCACTACAGAAATGGCGCTCGCAGGGGGCAGATCCCGAACACATAACAAAAGTTTGGAGCGAAGTCATGGCACAGGTATGCGATATTTGCGGGAAAGGCCCGCAGTTTGGCAATAACATCTCTCACGCACACAACGTTACGCGACGCCGGTGGAGCGTGAATCTACAAGCAGTGAAGGCGCTGGTCAACGGCGCATCCAAGCGGATCAGGGTCTGCACCAGCTGCATCAAGAGCGGCAAGATCGCCAAGGCGTAAAAACGGCGGGTCTCATGCCCGCTGCAATTTCGATCTTTGCGGAGCAGGCTCTCTAGCGATTTCAGGATCGACACGGACCCCGTCCCCAGTCAGGACGGGGTTTTGTTGTGCCTGGAGGGCGGACAGTTGACTGGGATTTTGGCCTGGGCTACGGCTTCGATCGCTCAAACGTGAGCGAGGCGGAGTTGATGCAGTAGCGGAGTCCGGTGGGCGCTGGGCCGTCAGGGAAGACGTGGCCCAGATGGCCGCCGCAGCGGGCGCAGGTGACCTCGACACGGCGCATACCAAAGGTCCGGTCCTCATGCTCGTGGATTGCTTTGGACTCGGCGGGCAGCATGAAGCTGGGCCAGCCGCAGCCGGAGTCGAACTTGGCCCCGCTGAGGAAAAGCAGCGCACCGCAGCCGGCGCAGTGGTAGTTGCCGGTCTCGTGGTTCTGGGTGAGTGGGCCGGTGAAGGGGCGCTCAGTTCCCTTCTCGCGCAGCACATGGTACTGCTCGTCGGTCAGCAAGCTGCGCCACTCGGCGTCGCTCCGCTCAATTTTTTCCGGTGATTCGCTCATTTTGACCTCCTCAAAACGTGCCTATCCGGCTTGCAGTTTCTGCATCAGACTTCTGCCACCAATTCGATCTCCACCAGCACATCTTTTGGCAGACGCGAGACCTCGACGGTGGTGCGCGCGGGTGGGGCCTCGCCGTCCGCCGCCAGATACGCGCCATAGACGGCATTCATGGCAGCAAAGTCGTTGAAGTCCTTAAGGAAGACCGTTGCCTTAACTACTCGTACGAGGCTGGTTCCGCCGGCTTCGAGAATGGCCTTCAGGTTCTCAAAGATACGCGCGGTCTGCTCGGTAATACCGCCGGAGACGACCTGCTGCGTCGTGGGGTCGAGCGCGATCTGTCCGGCGGTGAAGATCAGGTTGCCTGTGCGCATGCCCTGGGAATAAGGCCCGATGGCCGCTGGAGCGTTGGCGGTGGCGATGACGTGTTTGCTCATGGATCGATTGTAACGGGCGAACGAAATCGAGTGAAGCGCGGGGCCGGCGGACTCAGTGCCAGACAGCCAGCAAGCCGCCGGCAATAACCAGCCCAAGCAGCCAGTAACCAGCGTTAATGGCGAAGAGCTTGGCGGGACGGCGCTCATAAAGCGTCTCGGAAAAGAGCGGGACGGCGACGAACCCAAGCCCGCAGATGAGGCCGACGATCATTCCCGAACCGATGGTGGCCGCGCCCGACCAGAGGATCATGTGCGCCAGCACAAAAGAGAGGAGGACTGCGCCGAGAAAGGACCAGATCATGCTGAGGACAGCGCCCTTGGGCCGCTCACCCTTCTTATGGCCGGTCAGCGCCATCCATGGCTTGGCGAAGAACAGGGAATACCAAAGAGCACCCAGTATCCACAGGATGAGAGCCGAGACCAGTATGGCCAGATGGTTGAAGTGAAGATGGTGCATTGAGAAACCTCATCGGTTGAACGATTCCAACATCACCGGCCGGCGTGACGTAGAAATTCTGCTGGTGGATATGACAGGCAGTGGCTGCCCGCACTTACCGCCAGCGCATGAGCAGCGCGGAACCCGCAAGCAGCGCAACCAGCCAGTATCCGGCGCTGATGGCGAAGAGTTTGAAGGGCCGGTCTTCGTAGATGTACTGCGCGCCGACCGGCGCAAGGAAGAATCCGAACCAGAGGCCGAAGCCAACCAGCAGGGCACGCCTCATGCTATCCGCTTCGGCCCAGCCAAGCACGTGCAGCAGCACGAACGATACCAGCAGGCACCCGATGAAGGAGACCATCAACGCACGAATCAAGCGGACTTTCGCCTTCTCGGCGGGCAGGTTGACAGCGGACTTCCATACGTCGCCGAAGAAGACGGGCGAGTACCAAAGCACACAGAGGAGCCACTGCAACAGGGCCGAAGCGAGCACGGCCAAGTGATTGAAATGAAGTACGCCCATTCAACAGTCTCCATCGGGAAAGGAAATCGCCCCCAAGGGACCGGCAATTCAAGAGGAAAGAAACTAGAATCGCTGGCACTGCATAAAGGGGTCGCGAAGTTGACTGTGCGGCAAACGGCTGGGGTGTGTCAAGCAGAATACCGGTTGGTGGCGGATGAATTGCCGTGAGGCTTCACGCCAACTAGGCGCCCATCAGCTCCGCGGCCTGTGAGAGCGTCTGCTCGTCGTCGCCAAAGCCTTCGATCCAATTTACCTCCGGTTCGCGCCGGAACCAGGTCAACTGGCGCTTGGCGTAGTTGCGATGTCCCTGCTGGGCAGCGGCTATCGCGGCCTCTTCGGTAGCCGTGCCGGTAAGGACGGTGAGCGCCTGGCGGTAGCCCAGCGAGTCGAGCGCCTTGACAGGGCCGTAGCGCGCCAGCAGGCTCCGCGTTTCGTCTATGAGACCAGCCGCAAACATGGTCGCCGCGCGCTGGTTCAGGCGGGTGTAGAGGGCCTTGCGCGGCGGGTTGAGGCCGATGCGCAGCAACCGGAAGCCGGTCAGCGGGTCGCGGGCCAGAACATTGTTGCCCAGCACCTCGGAGAGCGGCTTGTGGGCTGCCAGACAAACCTCGATGGCGCGGATCAGTTTTGGCGTGTCGTTGGCGTGAATGCGGGCGGCTGAAGCTGGATCCAGGCGGGTCAGCAGCCGGTGCAGCCATCCTTCGGCGTGCCGCTGGCGGCTCTGTTCCAGACGCACACGCAGTGCTGTCTGGCGTTCCGGTCCGGCAAAGAGGCCTTCGGTCAGGGCGCGCAGGTAGAGGCCCGTTCCGCCGGTCACAATAGGCAGCCGGCCGCGCGCTGCAATGTCCCTAAGCGCTGCCCTTGCCTGACGGCTGTATTCGCCCGCGGTGAAGGGCTGATCCGGCTTGGCCACGTCGATAAGATGGTGCGGCAGCCGCGCCCGTTCTTCTAGACTGGGCTTGGCCGTGCCCAGGTCCATGCCGCGATAGACCGCGACCGAGTCGCAACTGACGATTTCGCCGCCGAACCGCTCGCCCAGCGCCAGCGAGAGCGCCGTCTTGCCGCTGCCGGTGGGGCCGAGGAGGAGAATGGCGAGAGGGTCGTTTTTGGGGAGGTTTCCCTCAGGGGCTAAAGCCCGAGCTGATTCAGCTGAGCTTATGTACGGGCTGAAGCCCGTACCCTTCAAGCTGAGGCCCGTATCCTCCAACGCGCTCATGGACGCCACCACCCCGGCGGAAAAATCCACTTAGAATTGGTGTGAAATAACCACCACAGGCAGATTGCCGCCGCCAGCAGCACGAGCCCAAGCGTCTGGTTGCGCCGGTAGACTCGCGTCTGCTCCGCGCGGCGCGCCTGCTCGGCAACCTGCTGGTGATACGGCTTGATGCGGGTTTGCACCATGGGGGTTCTTCCTTGGGACTGGAACGCAGCACTGGGTTATCAGGCACCAGTATAGGCGAAGAGCAGATCTGGGCCGGCGTTCTAGGGATGCTCTAATCAAACGCTCGAATTTCCGCGCGGGGAGCGGGGCCTGCTGAATTGTGGGTGGTCCGGCAACAAACGCGTGAAGCTGCCTGGCGCCCCTCTTGCGATAATTTCAGCAGCCACAAACCGAGGGCCTCATCCATCATGTCAACCGGCGCACCGCTCCACACCATCGACATCATCCGCAAAAAACGCGACGGCGGCACGCTCGACGCGCGTGAAATCAGTTTCATCGTCAACGGCGCGGCCTCGGGCTCCATCCCCGCGGAACAGCTCTCCGCATGGCTCATGGCCACCTGGATTCGCGGCCTCTCGCTGGACGAAACCCGCTCTCTGACCCTTGCCATGCGCGATTCCGGCGAAAAATTCTCGCCCGCGCGGCTCGGCAAGGTCGCCGTGGACAAGCACTCCACCGGCGGCGTGGGCGATAAGACCAGCTTTCTCGTGGCGCCCATCGCCGCCGCCTGCGGCCTCACCGTACCCATGATCAGCGGACGCGCCCTCGGCCATACCGGTGGGACACTGGATAAACTAGAGTCCATCCCCGGCTACCGCACCGCCCTCACACTGTCCGAATTTGAGACAGTCCTCATTCGCTGCGGCGCATCCATCGTGAGCCAGACCCCGGCGCTGGTCCCCGGGGACCGCGTTCTCTATGCTTTGCGCGACCGCACCGGCACGGTCGAAAACCCCGGCCTCATCTGCGCGTCGATATTGAGCAAGAAGCTCGCCGCTGGCCTCAACGCCCTGGTACTCGACGTAAAGACCGGCTCCGGCGCATTCCTGCGCAAGCGCGAAGACGCCGAATACCTCGCCGCCCTGATGGTAGCTACCGCCGAAGCCGCCGGAACCCGCACCGTCGCTCTGCTCACCGACATGGGCCAGCCGCTGGGCTATACCGCCGGCAACTGGATCGAGATTGTGGAATGCTTGGAACTGCTGCGCGGCAATCGGCCTGCGCAGAGTGAGGACCTGCGCGAGCTTTCGCTCGTCCTCGCCGGCTGGATGATTCACCTTAGCTGGAAGGCCGCCACGCCCGAGATGGGCTACGCGCGAGCCGAAGCCGCACTGGAGGATGGGTCGGCGCTGCGGGCGTTTTTGCAAATGATCGCCGCGCAGGGCGGAGACATTCACATATTTGACGATCCAGTTGGATTTCATCGGCCCGGAGCAACAGCCGTGCTGACCGCATGGGAAAGTGGTTACATCACAGCGATGGACACGACGAAAATTGGCTGGGCCGTGCAGCGGCTTGGAGCAGGCCGCGAGAAGGCTGGTGAGCCCGTGGATCCTCATGCAGGCATTCACTTCTATGCCCGCCGCGGCGCGCGCGTCGAGCAAGGCCAGCCCATCGCCACCCTCTACGCCACCAGCGAAGCCCATCTCGCCGAGCCCATTGCACTACTCAAAGAAGCAATCCATATCTCCAACACTCCGCCGCACGAAGTGCCGCCGGTCAGCCGCATCTTTACCCGCGAAAATGCCGAGGAGTATCTGCGAGATGCGATAAGGTAGTTTTCAGAGATCAGGGATCAGGGGTCAGAGATCAGCGTTAAGGAACCCACCCTAGCCGCAAAAACAAAGACGCGGCGAGGGTGGGGCACCCAGTATTCGTAACTGCATCCAAAGAAGCCGGTTCCGACCCCTGATCCCTAAAGTCTAAGGAGAGTTCGACTTGGTTCGATACACCGGAATATTGGGAATTCTCGCCGTGCTTGCCGCGGCCTATCTCGGCTCGACGGACCGCAAGCGCATCCGCTGGCGCACCGTAGCCTGGGGACTCGGCCTCCAGTTAACCTTCGCCTTCATCGTTCTGCGCTTCGACTATGGACAGCGCTTCATGATCTGGGCCGGCGGCGTGGTCAAATCCATGCTTGCCTCCACCTATGCCGGAACCCAGGTCGTATTTGGTCAGCTTGGCCTGCCGGGCGGCTCAATGGGCTCCATCTTCGCCTTTCAGGTGCTGCCCACCATCATCTTCATCTCCGCATTTTTCGCGGTGCTCTACCACATTGGCCTCATGCAGATCGTCATCCGCGGCCTGGCCTGGGTCATGCTCAAGACCATGCGCATCAGCGGCGCTGAAAGCATGAACGTGGCGGCCAGCATCTTCATGGGCCAGACCGAAGCCCCGCTCACCATCCGTCCATTCCTCTCCGGCGCCACGCGCAGCGAGCTCATGACCATCATGACCAGCGGCATGGCCCACGTCTCCGGCGGCATTATGGCCATGTACATTGCGCAGGGCGTAGCGCCCGAGCACCTGCTGGCCGCCGTCATCATGACCTCGCCCGGCACCATTCTCATCTCCAAGATGCTCGTCCCCGAGACCGCCGTGCCCGCCACCGAGGGCCGCGTCGTCATTCCCAAGGACGAACTGCACAAGGACGAGAACCTCATCGGAGCCATCGCCCGCGGCACCATCGACGGCGGCAAGCTGGCCTTCAACGTGGCCATCATGCTCATCAGCTTTTTGGCGCTGGTAGCCCTGCTCGACAGCCTGCTCGGCTGGGTACACATGCACAACGGCCTGCACTGGGTTCCCGGCTCGCTCGGCCAGATTCTCGGCTTCGTTTTTGCGCCGGTCGCGTGGCTCATCGGCGTACCCTGGCACGACTGCACCGCCATCGGCAACCTGCTGGGCATGCGCATGGCGCTCAACGAGGTGATCGCCTATATTTCTCTCGGCACGCAAAAGGCCATGCTCGCCCCGCGCTCCTTCATCATCGCGACGTTTGCTCTTTGCGGATTCGCCAACCTCAGCTCCATCGGCATCCAAATTGGCGGCATCGGCGCACTGGTCCCCGAGCGCCGCAACGAACTGGCCCAATTGGGCGTCCGCGCCATGCTGGCCGGCACCATGGCCAACCTGATCTCAGCGTCGATTGCGGGAATGTTTTTGGGGTAAGGAGTTTAGCAATGACGGAAGAAGCTCGTTCAGCGCCGGAGATCATGGCGAATTTAACCAAGGTAATCAATACCAAAGGTCCGGACGACTATGTCTCGACCATTTCAAACGTGCCTCGTCACATTGTCCTTATCTACGCTATCCATATGTGCGTTTGCGAAGTCAACAACGGCGGGTTTCTTCAGCTCTTCTGGAACAGCATTGGTGTGCTTGTACCGGAAGCAATCGAAGGATTCAAAACCATCGGTATGCCATCCATGGCAGCCATCCTTCGCGAAGCGGCTCAACCTCTGGGCGATCCGTATCCCCGAGACCGAGATGAACGCTGGGATGCATTGCTGGCAGCTTCAGGATGCAACACGGAAGAAATCGAACGAATCTTCAAGAATGCCAAAAACTACTATCTCGGCTTTCAGGAGGCAACTTTGGCCCTGTCATTCGATGCCCTGAATCAACGATTCTGGGAGTGCGCCAAGACTGAAGGCGGGGGCTTTCAAGAGGCAGCTACGCGCTATGCCCAACACCCGCACTTGATTCAATAATGGAAGAGAACGTAATTTTTCGTATTTCACCAGGATTTACATCGGAGGGCTTCCCCGTGAATGACTCTGGACACACACGAATATTGAGCGAACTCGCCGACGGCCGCACCGAGATGGTCTTCGACCCTCTCCAGGGTGGCATTGCCGCAGACTACAAGGACGGAAACGGCGTCTCTCTTATCCAGCATTGCGCCTACTATGGCGATGTCAGCGCCATCCGGTTTCTTCTCTCGCACAGGGCTTCGCTCGACATGCTTGGCGAGAACTTCGATCTCAACGGCGCATCGTTTCATGGCCATTGGCGGCTCTGCAAATTCCTGCTGGAGCAAGGCGCAAACGTCAATCATCCCTTCCCCGGCACAGGAGAGACTCCGCTTCATTCAGCTTTGTGCAAAACAGACCGCCTCGTCTACGACCGCGTTCTCACGGTGCTGCTCTCGCATGGGGCAAACCCGAATGTCGCCACTATACCGGAAGCGGAAACAGGCGGATTTATGCGCGACTGTAGAACCAAAGGCGAAACCCCGCTCCATCGTGCGGCCGCCTTCGGCGAAGTGGAAACCATCCGACTTCTCATCGATGCTGGTGCAATCGTAGATGCAAAGGATGCTTACGGCGATACGCCGCTCTCGTGGGCCAGTTGGTATGGGCGTCCAACCCCCATCCTCAGGGAACTTCTTTACGGAAACTTTCGCATCAATCCAAAGAATCAACCGATGCGCGCCAACCTGCTTGGCTGGCCGCATGCCTAGCGCCCGTCGATGATGCCCGCAGCCCTCATCCTTCTAACTCTGTAGTAAATCGTCAGCGCTGTCACCGAGCCGCAAGTCAGCAAGCTCGCCGCCATGCCCAGGATCAGCGATAAATCGCGCTGATACACCCCATGTACAATTCCGATCGCTTGCAGAACGCTGAACCCGCCAAAGGTGATCAGCGAGATGCCCTCATCGCTCTTCTTGCGCCAGACGGCCGGCACCCTGGGGGACAAACAGCAGCGCGTAGCACCCAGGCCCAATCCAAAAAATCACAGCGACAATCTGCCGCATAAAAAACGCCCCTCCTGATTGGGAGCGGCGTTTTTTGATGCGGCATGGAATCGGTTTACGTGGTGGATACCGGAGCCTTGGCGGGCTTGGGGGCGGGCCGCTTGCGTTTGGGCGCAGAAGGTACAGGAGCAGCGGGAGCGGAATCCTGGCTTTCTTCCTCTTCGCGGGGAGTAAAGAAGCGGACGCCCTCTAGGTTGCGCTCGCCCATGACGTGCAAGCGCAGGAAGTTGGTGGAACCGGATTTGGTGCGCGTGCCGGCCACGATGGCGATGACTTCGCGGGGCTTGACGTATCCGCTTTGTTCGAGGAGATTCTCGGCACACTCCACCAAGGCTTCTGTGGTGTTGACCTTGGGACATCGAATCGGCGTAGTACCCCAGAGCAGATTGAGGCGATTGATGGTGACCTCGATGGGGCTGAGGGCAAAGATAGGCGCCGAGGGGTGATACTTCGAGAGCTGGCGGGCTGTGTAGCCCGACTCAGTGAAGAGGGCGATGCCGCGCAGGTCAAGGTCGTCGGCGGCGTGGGCCGTTGCCTCGCAAATCGTTTCGGCGATGGAGAGATGGGCGAGCCGCTCCCTGGGTTCGGAGTAGTTGTCCTGGTTGTCCTGCTTGATGTGGCGCTCGGCATCGGCCACGATGCGCGCCATCATGGCAACTGTCTCGACCGGATACTTGCCGACCGCCGACTCGCCCGAGAGCATGACCGCGTCAGTGCCGTCGTAGACCGCATTGGCCACGTCGGAGACCTCGGCTCGGGTGGGCCGGGGATTCTCGATCATCGACTCCAGCATCTGCGTGGCGGTGATGACCGGCTTGCGATACTCCGCGGCTCGACGGATGATGTGCTTCTGGATGGAGGGAACGCGCTCCGGCGGCACCTCGACGCCCAAATCGCCGCGCGCCACCATGATGGCGTCGGCTGCCTGCAAAATGCCGTCGAGGTGTTCGATGGCCTGGGGCTTTTCGAGCTTGGCGACAATCCAGGTTTCACCTCCATAGGCCGCTACCCGGTTGCGCACCAGGCGCACATCCTCGGCGGTGCGGACAAAGGAAACAGCGATGGCATCCACGCCGTTCTTGAGCGCGAACTCAAGGTCGGCGGAGTCTTTCTCTGTCAGCGATGGAACGCGCACGGGAATGCCCGGCAGGTTGATGCCCTTGTTTTCGCCCAGCATGCCGCCATTGACGATTTCGCAGACCACATCGTCGCCGAGTACCTCGTGAACGCGCAGTTCGATGAGCCCGTCGGAAAGAAGAATGCGCGAGCCCTGCTCAACATTCTCCGCCAGGGTTTTGAAGGTGGTGCCAACCAGCGATGCCGTACCCGGCACATCGCGCGGCGTTATTGTCAGCCGTCCACCGGCCTTGAGCAGCACAGCCAGGTGATCTTTGAGCTTGGAGGTGCGGATCTTGGGGCCTTGCAGGTCGCCAAGGATGCACAGCGGCTTGCGCAATTCGCGGCTCACCTTGCGGATCATCTGGATCAGCGCCAGCTTCTCCTCGTGCGTTCCGTGGGAAAAGTTCAGGCGGACCACATCGACACCCGCGCGAACCAGATCGCGGAAGACGGGCTCGGTGTTGGACGCAGGGCCGAGCGTAGCGACGATCTTTGCGCGGCGTTGGATGGGGGACTCGGTCAAGCTAAACTCAGCAAACGACATAGGAAGACTCCAGGAAGGATTCGATTGGGGAAAGTGGTTCAGTTGGGTAAAAGGGTTAATCTGTGTGTGGTCCGCTTCATTGTACATGGAGGGTGGGACCACACCGCCCCTTTTCTATGATGCACGGCGCAGCGCTCCATGGTCGGTGAGAGCTGTCACTGACTTGAAGTATCAAAATCGGATTGTCCAGAAGGGGAATTCTGCGCCTGACGTTCCCTGAACAGAGCGCCGTTCAGTTCGGCGCCGATAAGCACGCTGAAGGCTGTGATGTAGAGCCAGACCAGCGTGGCGATGCCGGCGCCGAAGGAGCCGTAGAACATGGAGTAGTCTGCGATGCGCGTGACATACCAGCCGAAAGCGAGCGTAGCAGGGAACCAGAGGACAGTCCCGGTGATCGCGCCGGGAGACACCCACAGCCAATGCTCCTTGCGACGTGTGCCGAAGTGATAGAGGGCTGACAGGACAGCTACGCTGGTGAGCATGGTGATGGACCAGCGGACCATGCGCCAGAAGAAGATCACCATGTGGCGCAACTCGTGGACGGCGTTGTTGATCATCCAGGTCTCGATCTGGTGGCCGAATACGACCACCAGCGTAGCGAGCGACAGAGGAACCAGCGCGATGGGCACCAGCAGCAGGGCGCGAAACCTGCGCCCCCAAAAGCTCCAGTCGTCAAGCGGCAGCCGGTAGGCGCGGCGAAAACCCTCCATCAGCGACAGCATCATGCCCAGGCCGGCAAATACACTGAGGCTGGCGGCGGAGAGAATCACCTGGCCAGAGTGGATGCTGCGGGCGAGGAGGTAGGACTGAAGCAGGTCCAGCGTGTCGCCGGGCAAAAGCTGCTCAAATGTGGCGCGCACCGCGCCTACGAGGGTGTTTCCCTCGGGTACCTGGGCCAGCAGCGTGGTCATCACCAGCAGGGCGGGAAACATCATGAGCATGCCGGAGTAAGCCACGGCCTTGGCCGTATTGATCACGTCGTGATCCATGGCCTGACCCACTGCATCTCGTAGCTTGGAAAGAAACCTGATCATGTCGTCAATGCCAAGAGTAGAGCATTGCCTCGGCTTGCGGCGAGAGGGGGTTGTTGAAGGAATGGCTTTCTTTTCGCTGGCTTAGCTTAAAGCGGGAGCCTGCTCATCACGCGAGCCGCAAGTCCCTGCACTGCTTCAACATATTCGCTCAGCATAGCTCAACTCAGGCCTAATGAGCGGTTGAAGGATTGCTTTGCGGATGGACTCGGCTCACGCGGTTTATTCTTAAGATGCTATGAAAATGCATTCCGTTCTGCTGCTCAGCGTGCTCGGCTCCTTTCTTTTCACCGCCTGCCTTGGCTGGCTCCCGGCTTCGGCCCAGACTAGGCCCGTACCCAACCCGCAACTGGCGGCCAAGGAATTGAATGCCCGTGTTGAGGCACTGTTGAAGAAGATGACCCTCGATGAGAAGGTGGGGCAACTGGCGCAGTATACGGTTGACTACGCCACCGGGCCGGGCGGCGAGAAGCTCGACTATGAGGGGATGGCGGCCAAGGGCCAGGTCGGCTCCATGCAGGGCATTGTGGGCGCAGAGGCGACCAATCGCTTTCAGCACATCGCCATAGAGAAGTCGCGGCTGCATATTCCGATTCTCTTCGCGCGCGACGTGATTCACGGCCACCGCACGGTCTTTCCCGTGCCTCTGGCGCTGGCAGCAAGCTGGGACCCGGCGGCGGTTGAAACGGCGGCGCGCTACGGAGCGGTCGAAGCACGCGCCGACGGCCTTACCTGGGTCTTCTCCCCGATGGTCGATATTGCCCGCGATCCGCGCTGGGGCCGCATTGCCGAGTCCGCAGGCGAAGACCCGTACCTGGGCTCAGCCATGGCCCGCGCGTGGGTCAAAGGCTACCAGCAGGACGATCTCTCCAAGCCGGACTCGGTGGCCGTGAGCGTGAAGCACTTTGCCGCATACGGTGCAGCCATCGCTGGGCGCGATTACAACGCAGTGGACATGAGCGAGATCCTGCTGCGGCAGGTCTACCTGGAGCCCTATCGCGCGGCAGTCGAGGCCGGCGCGGCCACGCTGATGAGTTCCTTCAACACCATCAACGGCGTTCCGGCCAGCGCGGACCCATTCATCCTGACCCAGATACTGCGCAAGGAGTGGGGATTCGACGGCATGGTCGTCTGCGACTGGCAGGCGATCAACGAGTTGCGCGCTCACGCCATTGGCGCCGACGACGCCACCGTGGCCCGCAAGGCTCTTGAGGCGGGCGTGGATATGGATATGGTGGGCGGCCTCTACGGAGCGGTGATCGCCCCGCAGGTGCGCGAGGGCAAGATTCCCGAGAGCGTAGTGGATGAGGCTGTGCGCCGCATTTTGCGCGTCAAGTTTGCGTTAGGCCTCTTCGACCGCCCCTACACCGAGATCACTCCGCCTTACGATGCCACGCCGCAGCGGCGCGCCGCAGCCCGCAAGGTGGCGGCGGAGACCTTTGTCCTGCTGAAAAATGATCCGATCGAGGGAGTTGGAACTCTGCTGCCGCTGACCGCGAACGCTAAAAAAGTGGCGCTCATTGGTCCCATGGCGGACAATCAGAGCGAGATGCTGGGAGCATGGAACGTGACCGGCGATCCCAAATTCGTGGTTACGCTGAAGGCCGCCCTTGCGGAGCGCTTGGGCGACAAGCTGCTCTACGCCGAGGGCTGCGGCCTGCTCAGTGGCAAGGATGCCAACACCCTCCAGAGGATCAACGAGAAGGTACCCACGGATACGTTGGTACCAATCCCGGACGACGCCAGGACCATCGCCGAGGCGGTTGAAACGGCGAAAAAGGCTGACGTTGTGATCCTGGCCGTGGGCGAGCCTACCGGCTGGATGGAAGGCGAGGCAGGGAGCCGTGTTCATCTCGGTCTTACCGGCGCGCAGGTCAAGCTGGAGCAGGCCATTGCGGCGACAGGCAAGCCAGTGATTCTGGTGGTACTGGCCGGGCGGCCGCTGGAACTGAAATGGGAGGCTGGGCATATCCCAGCGATCCTTGAGGCGTGGAGCCCCGGCACTGAGGCAGGGCACGCCGTGGCCGATGTACTCTTTGGCGACGTGAACCCCTCAGGCAAGCTGCCGGCCAGCTTTCCCAGAGCCGTGGGCCAGGAGCCGCTTTATTATGCGCAGCTTCCCACCGGGCGTCCGGCGCGCGGCGACTTGAGCCGTATGCCCGCAAATTCAGACGAGAAGTACATGTCGCGGTATGTGGATGAGGAGAACTCTGCGCTCTTCCCCTTCGGCTGGGGCCTGAGTTATACGCGCTTCAGCTACTCGCAGCTGACTGTGAGCCGCGCGGAGGTTCCGGCGAAGGAAGTGATTGCGTCCGGACACACAGCGGTGACCACTGTCGGCGTGGACGTGAGAAATACCGGCAGCGTGGCTGGAACCGAAGTGGTTCAACTCTATATTCGCAACACGGCGGCCAGCGTCTCGCAGCCTGTCCGCGAACTGAAGGGCTTTGCCCGCGTCACGCTGGCTCCCGGCGAGCAGAAGCACGTCGAGTTTCCGCTGGGCTTTGACGAGTTGAGCTTCTACAACGTCGAGATCAAGCGCACCGTGGAGCCGACCACCTACAAGATATGGGTCGGCGGCAGCTCGCTCGCGACGGCGGAGACTAGTTTGGCGGTGGTGGAGTAGAGGGGTCGGACTCCCAAATTTCCATTCCAGATGAAAGGCACGCGGCACCCAGCAGCAAAGCAGACAATATGTTCCATTTCCACTACCACTATAGATATTTACATCTATAGTGGTTCACCCGGCTGTTGTGAATCGTCCACGAACTGGATGTATCCAGTGAAGTGTCCGACTTTCCCGAAGTTTCGGCGTTCGCCACGTCAAGGCCTTTCACCTGGGTTGAATCGTTTCACCGGAGGGACTATGCGTTTGTCATCCTTCGCCGCGGCAGTCCTTTTGTTGGTGTGGCCCTTTGGCCTGTTGGGTCAGGAAGCTACGCTAAACACGTACACCCCGCCACTGACTCTGGAGCGGATGATGCTAGACGATCCAACCTTCAGTGGGGAGAACCTGTGGGCTCTAGCGGCGGACCCAGTAAAGTTCCGCGCTACCCTTGAAAAGCAAGCTGCATTGGGAAAGATTCTCGCGCAGATTCTCCTTGGCGAAGCATACATTCCTCCAGAATGCACGTTTCTGCCCTTTAAGACTGCCCCTGCCGACTGCCCCAAAGATCCCTTGCCGAATAATCCTATGGGTCTGACACCCTCATTTGACCTCGCCATTCACTGGCTGACTCTTGCTTCAGAGCAAGGAAATGGGGAAGCGAGCGAAATACTCGCTCAAGTCATAGAGCGCACGATCAAATCTCCAACTCCGTCCCGTTATCAAATGACGGACGTCGCTCACTACCATGCGCTCGCACGTTCTCAGGGCTTCGACTTACAGGACGTTGAAATCTCGTGCTATTCGCTCGATCCCAGCGGCCCTGCCGACCGCTTGATCATGGCGGAGATGCCGGCGGAATACCAATTCACGCCACAGGAGCTTGACGCCTTGCATGCGGCTGGCGCTTCGGGGACTTTAAGGTGGGGAGGGGGCAACGTCAATCCTGGAGCGACCACGGTGCTGCGACACCGGGAAGGTCCGAGAATCCACGCCAGAGTCATCCTTGGTCGTCCAGCCTCGCATGAATTGTTCGTCCCTTTGGGCGACCGCGTCGATGTGGTGTATCTGCAACAGGGAGACCGCATTGTTACGATTCCGTCTACTTACCCCGCTTTACGCAGAGTCCTCTCGATTCGGCCGCCAACGGCAGATGAGCCCGCCGCAGCCATGCTTCAGGGAGTTGATGGCCAATTTGGCGGATGTGCAACCCGCACCTTTCCGCCGCAGAGCAGTTTGCCTAAGCCTTGATGTGGCCTACCGGATGTCTCGCTCGAACCTCAACGGGCCGTTTCTTCGTTGGCATGAATCGGTGGGCAGAGAGGCATTGAGTTCATAGACCACCCGCCTGGACCACCTATTATTCCGCATGTCTGGCTTATCCTGCTACGAGATTTGGCACAATGACTCCGCCGCTCGCAGGGCGAGACCGTGGGCGACAGAGGTAAACTCATTGCCGCTGCGAATGCGGTCCTTGCCGAAACGAATCTCGAAGATGCGGCGCACTGCGGGCACAAATGAGCTTCCGCCGGTAAGGAATACGCGGTCGACCGCACGTGGATGGATGCCGGAGGCTTTGAGGAGCTTGTCAATCGAATCCTCGATGGCATGCAGATCATTCTTGATCCAGGATTCAAATTCGCTGCGCTTGACGGGGATGCGCAGGTCCATGCCACCTTCGCTAAAGCGGAATTCGGCACTATGGCCGTGCGACAGCTCGAACTTGACCTGCTGCACAGCCTGGTGAAGCTGGTAGCCGAGGTCTTCTTCAATGAGCGTGATCAAAGCCTGAATCTTTTCCGGTTCCAACGCTCGAATGCGCGCACTCTTGAGTATTTCGCGCACGGAGCTGGTGCGCAGAAAAGAGAGATAGTGCCAGCGCTCGAGGTTGCCGTAAATCCAGGCCGGAACGGCGGGCAGCAATTTATTCAGCGAGCGTGCTTCAGAGTTCGATCCAAGCGCGGGTGAGACAAGTTTGCGAACGATGCGGGCGTCGAAGGCGTCTCCCGCAAGCCCCACTCCGCTGTTGCCGAGCAGATCCTGGGGAGTGCGTCCGCGGCGGCGCACGCCTGGACCGACACGAAGCAGCGAAAAGTCGCTGGTGCCGCCGCCAAAGTCGCCGATCAGAATCAATTCGTCGTGGTCGAGTGTAGCCTCGTAGGCGCAGGCGGCCGCGACCGGTTCCATCTCGAAGTCCACGCGTTCAAAACCTGCAGCCGTAAATGCCTCGCGCAGCCGCGAAACGGCAAAATCATCGTCCTCGGGTGTTTCTGAGCCGACGAAGCGAACCGGGCGGCCCACCATGGCATAGCGAATCGGCCTTTCAAATTGTGTTGCGGCATGTTTTCGCAAATCGCCGAGCATGCGGGCTATCAGGTCTTCTAACTTGTATCGGCGGCCAAAGACTTCCGTCCCGGTAAGCGAGCGGCTGGAAAGGTGAGACTTGAGCGATTGAACGAGGCGGCCCTTTTCCTCGGCCTGAAGATAACGCTCGATGGCGGCTGGGCCTGTGAGGACATGCGTTTTCCGGGGTCCGGTTCCCGTTCTGAATTGCTCAAGATAAAGAACCGAGCGAAAAGATTCAACCTTGGCGCCGAGCGGCTGGAACGAAGCAAAGCGCACCGTGGAATCTTCGTTCAAAAGCGCGACTGAACTGTTGGTGGTGCCGAAGTCGAACCCAACGGCATCGGGCTGATCTTTGATTGTTGGCATCAGCTCTATTATTTCGCAGCTGGGCGTGCCCTGCCGGATCTGTCTCTACTGTGACGCAGGATTGGAACCGGGCATGGAGACTCTCCGCAACGCCTTCATCCGTTGCTTAACCTCAGGAGTGTTGATGTATTGTCCAGCCTCAAGGAGGGTTTGCACTGTTTGCGCTCGCGCAGTTGCCTCCTTTTTCGGAAGGGCTGAAAACACCCTCAACCAGAGAACAGTGTCGTACGGCACTATCGGTCGAAGAAACATCCTGACGTTCAAGCCCGGTGGGGTGTGCAGGAAAAACATCGTTCTCAAGAAAACGTGTGATATGGGGAAATCGGGTTCAATGATCCTCCGATTCATCGAATCTACAGCAATATCGCGCATGGCGGCTGGCAGGCCCATAATTCCCATGCATGGCGCGCATTGGTAATCCGCAATACCTGGCTCGACTTCCTCTCTTAGTCTCGACGTCATCTCTTCGACGGCGGCAGGGGTTGCAAGATAGCGGAGATCGGCTTGTGCAGCGCCGAAGGAGGCGTGCTCTGAGCCCCAGTTTTCGCGGATCCATTGAAGCTCTCCACTTTGCCATTCCGGACTGGCAGGAACAATGTGCAAACCGATTGTGTTCGACGCCAAAGCTTTCGGCTGTCCTGTACGCCAAACAATTCGACTGCTGATGACTTTAACTGAATAGTCGCCGGGCTGATCGAAGCGAACCCACTCGTTGAGATCGAGCGAGACCTGGAGTGGCTTCCGCTTCTGAAAGAGAGACGGAACCGGACCATCCCCTGTGATTGGGAAATCCTGCTCGAAATAGGTGGCAAGTGGATCGGACCAGCCAGTCGCGGGCTGAACCTCGAATATTTCGGAGCGATCACAATAGCGAATACCGCATGGTTCGTCATGAACCATATACGGATTGCCTTCAAGATTGGTGAAAGTGAGATCGAGGCGAATCCGTTCGCCAATCTGGAATGTGGTCCGACCGTCTGCTGTCTGCACTTGAAGAGTGGGCCGAGGCTCTTGTGCCCCTAACAATGTATATGCGAGGACCAAAGCAGCCCAACCGATTGCATAACATCTCATGCAGATCCTTCCAATGTCGGCCCCCAGTCGTGTCTGGTTGAAAGCGAACGACAAGGAAGTATATCAGCGAATTGGTATCGACTTTCGATCGGCTGTGAGAGCTCGCCTCTTCACTGAACCCGCCTCAGTGATTCGGGATCGCGTACATCGTAATGGACATGGCCGGGAACAACTGGTCTTTCAACACGCTGGCATTGGCCTTCTTGCCGGGACTCGATGCCGTGACTGCGGGAAGTGCGCGAATCTGAGTGAGGTCCGCGCTGCTGTACTGATAGACCTTCGCCGGCCACTTGACCTTGAGATGATCAAGAGACAAGTCGGCCCTCTGGTCGCCGAATGTTTTGTTGATCACCATCACAGTCACCGTGTGATCGGCCGTGCGCCGCGCCGCATAAACAGCAAGCTTGCCCTGGTCCCCGCTCTTTGCCGCAAGACTCGTGTCGCCAAACTCCCCGCCCGCGTCGTCATAGTTTCGGAAGATTTTGAAGGCGAACATCAAAGGCGTATTCAGGTCCGGCGGTCCCCACAGCGCGCCGAGGTCGAGACCTTCACGCCCAAAGATACCCAGAATGTCGGCCTGCGCAACCGCTCCGCTGATATGCTCCGGCGCGCCCCAGTTGTACTCAGTGATCGCGATTTTCGTCCCCGGATAGTTGGCTGCAACCCAGTTTTTCATCCTGGGAATCATCTGCGGCGCAAGCGGCTTCATGTAGTTGTCGGGGTCTTGGAATTGCGGATCGGTGTAAGTTGCGTCCCAGAAGACGCGTGTCGACTCAAGAACAGCTCTTTGCCGATCGCTCGTTCCCGCGGGCTTGAGCATTGCATCGTTGGCCGCAAAATATGTGTGCAGGTCGAGATAATCGAGGAACCGCGTGTGTTGCGGGTCGGCATCCTGCGCAGCTTTGAACGCGCGCAGATAATAGTCGATCAAGGGAAGATCCCCGTGTGCCTTCCGATCGAGCGGGCCCTGCCAGGGACCCTTCCAATTTGGCTGCAGCCATGGGAGGTCCTTCTTGGAAAAGAAGTAGGTTGGCCAATAGTCGATTACAGGCCCGCTCACTTCAGCCGTAGGATCGGCAGCCTTGATCGCCTTGGCCACCTTCAGTCCGTTCTCCGTGACTTCGTCGTAGGTGAAGGGCAAAGGGTGCACATCGCGATGCACTTTGTCCCACCACGTCGGTTCGTTGTCCAGCGCGTAAATAGCCACGCCGCCGTGCGCAGCATTGCCGAACTTGCTCACAAGATACTTCACCCAATCGGAGGTCCAACTCTCATCCACGGGCATGCAGGTATCCGTGGGATCGTTGTTCGTGATCAATGTTCCGTCAGGCTTGACGCCATTTCCGTAAATTCCCCAATAGGGGTCCGTCTTCTGCTGGGGGCCATACTTCGCCACCGAGAAGCTGGAAGCAAGCGCGCGTGATTTTGCGACCCAACCGATGACCGGCACGGTCCCCATGGTCTTGGCGCCAGAGGCTCGATCTCCGATCACCTGTGAGTTGAATTCCGATTCATCGGGATAAGCGGTATTCGCGTTCGGCACATTCTCGAAGAACCAGTCATCGCCATCGTTGGAGATGTCGAGCTTGTAGTTGTAGCGCGTGTCGGCATCCCCTCCCCATCGATTCAAGGGCAGCCGCACAGCCTTGGCCACCTTCGCCGCCTGATGCTCTGGGTCCGAAAGGCGCCAGGAGTTCATCCCGTAGATGAGCGGGCTGATGGGATGCGCGGGGGCTGTGGCATCCACCAGCAGAGCCGGCCCGATTGCGACCGGCGGCGCAGCAAACGTAATGGTTGCGCTTGCAGACTTGGCTGGGTCCGCTGTGCTCGTGGCTTTTATCGTGACGGCCGCCGGCGTTGGGTAGGGTGTGACATAGAACCCGCTGCTGTTGATGGTTCCCAGCGAGGCATTGCCTCCGGGCACATCATTGACCGACCATTTCAAGGCAGAGGTGAAGGTTCCCGTTCCCTCGACGGTCGCTACAAATTGCCTGCTGTCTCCGGGAGCAAGCATTTCATGATCGGGCTTGATGTTTACTCCGGTGACCACACCCGCGGCCTGACTCGTAGCCGGGACTGTCTGCGTCTTTTCAGCAGTCTTGTTTTCCTGCGCGATTAACCCGATCGCCGATTCGCCCAGCAGTTCCGCAGTAATGACTGCTCCTCCCATTGCAGCCACGACTGCGGTGGCCTTGACAACCATGTGAGTATCCTTGGCCACCCAGACTGTTTTCTTGTCCGAACCTCCATCTGCCGAGGTGATGTCAACTCGAAACGCATCGAATTTTCCTGCAGGCACTGTAACGGATTCGCTGCCGGCAACGTTCAGTTGCAGCAGCTTCACCTTCTGCGTCTGAATGTCGAAGTTGCGGAAGGTCGTACTGTAGCCCACCGCCAAAGGCAGACTGGCAATTGCCTGATCCGCACCGGCGCCATCGGCAAAAAGCGGCCCGTCCAGGTCGACGTCTATCGAGTGGTCCTGACCGTTCACGCTCACCGTGCCTGTTGCCTTGTCGCCGCTAAAGTCCAGGTCAATTACAACCGGGTCTCGCGAAAGATGTCGCTTGTGCAGAATCAGAGTGGTCTTTTCAATGGTTGTGGTGTCAGTCACTGTGCCACCGGGTGTTTCCATCACAGCGATGGCTGTCCAGAAGGCGCCACCGTCTTGAATCGTCCCGGAGGACTTGAGGTTCATCACCTGCCCGCCTGTTTCAATCTTCACCTGATAGTGATAGGCGCCCGGTTGCAGATCAGTGGCCGGTTTGGGAAGGCCAGTAGTTTTCGTATCCTGCGCTCCCGCAGCAGCTACAAAAAGCGTAAAACACATTAAGGCGCAAACGAAGGTCTTCATCGAGTCTGCTTCCCTTTCTTGCGGTTTGGTGCCATCGAATTCGGGATTTGTCAATTTGCGGCAGTATACTCCGGCCGTTCCTCCGCCTCAAACAAACTTGTGTGCTCGGAGCAGATGGCAGAATGCACAGCGTGGACCACACCGAGAAGATACGAGCGAACGATCCACTCAGTTCCGCAAGTTCCTTGATTTGCGGTCCACCTGCCAAGCATGAATCTAGGTGCCCCAGGTCCGGATTTTCGGATCTGGGGTTGTCCTCACAAGTGCCCGGTTACCGCAGCAGCGCGGAGGCGGCCCATAGGATGGGGGCCTGGCCGTGAAAGTCGCCGGTTTTGCGGCGGCGCTGTAAGTAGTAGTCGAGATCGGCTTTCTTGTTGGTGCCTTCGCAGACGCTGGTGGTGTCGTCGTGCTGGTCGATGTAGCCGGTGACGGCTATCCATGCCTTGCGGGCGGCGGGGCCGTAGGTGGGCGGATCGAGCCAGCCATTCTTGACGCCAGTGATCATGGCGAAGGTGAACATCGCGGAGCTGGAAGTCTCGGGCCATGCCTCGTCGTGGTCGATAAGTTCCCGCCACATTCCATCCTTGCCCTGGTACTTGAGCAGAGCGGCCATCATGGCCTGGTAACCCTTGAGGATGCGCGCCCGCTGGGGATGATCGGCGGGGAGAGTGCGCAGCATCTCGGCCATGCCGGCTGCGATCCACCCGTCGCCGCGCCCCCAAAAGAAGGGAACATCGGGCGCGTGGAAGAAGAGTCCATTGGGCTGCTGGAGCTTGTCGAGGTAGGAGACCATTTCAAGAGCATCGCGGTCGAGGTACTTATGGTCGCCAGTGGCGCGGTACGCTTCGAGCTGAAGGATGGTCAGCATGTACATGTCGTCGATCCAATAACGGGTTTCGGCGGACAGGCCGTCGGGCTGAGGGTTCTCCCATTGACGGTCCGCCCAGTATTGGCCATACACGCGATACTTTGCGTCCTTCGTCTGCATGCCAATCTCAAGGGGGACGATGCCGAAGATGGAGTCGTCGACGTGGTGGCGGATGGGAATGCGCGCGGCCTCTGGGCCGCCGGGCATGAGGGGAGCGAATTTGTCGATGAGGCGCTGGCGAAGAGCATCGTCGTGCGTGAGCTGAGCGACGGTGAGCGCGCCGTACCAGGCGGCGCACTCGCCGTAAAAGATGGTTCCCGTGCCCTGATGCGGAGAGGTGACGAGATGCTCGGCGAGGCGCTTGCCGACATCCTGCGGCGCGCTGCCGTCAGGCCAGTTGGTGAAGTAATCGGTCTGCGCGAGGGCGGGGATGGCGACGGGGATGAGGAGGGCAAGAGCAGCGAGCTTCAAAAAAGCATTCATGCGAAAGAGTCTCTAGATGGCGTAATCATTTTCCATCATGGACCCGGCATCAGGAAAGTGCTGCATAAGTTGATTTTTACGAGACTGACATTCCCTCAGGGGCTAAAGCCCTGTCGATTTGTCAGGATTTGCGGCACGACTAAAGTCATGCCCTGACACAGTCTCTGCATATGCAGGCGCTGCTTAGGGAACTGCCACTTCAGCATGCAAAAATTCAGCGGGAGACAGGGAGATGCTGGAAGAGGGATTCAAAACAGCCGGGGATTTGGGAGTCCCATTCGCCCCAGTCGTGGCCGCCGGGCTTGGTGTGGAATTCGTATTCAAAATGGCGCTCGCGGAGGCGCGCGGCAAAGCGGCGGTTGGGCTCGAGCAGAGGCTCATGCTCGCCGGCGGTGAGATAGATGTAGGGAGTTACGGCGGGATTGGCGGACTGCATGAGGAGGAATGGATCGCTCATTGTGCGTGTCTTGCTTCCCACTGGCCCGAAGATCCTGGTCAGTCTCCACCATTGCATCAGATGGAATCGCCGATTACAGACGTCGATGGAAGGGCTTAAGGCGCCTACAAAGCTGAATAGCTCCGGGCGGCTGAGAGCCAGCTTGGCAACCGCGAATCCGCCCATCGAAATCCCGATGATGGCCCGGCTTTCGCGGCCTTTGGCGGCTGGAAAGCGGGCTTCCACGTCGGCGATCAGATCGTTCACGAGGTAGTCCTCATACTTGTCCTCGGGCTTTAGCGCAGCGTTCTGGTAATAGGAGAAATCGCCTTGAACCATGACGAGGATCAGCCCCCGCGCTGCATATTGGGCAACATCGGAGCGATTCGACCAATCGCGAAA
>Ga0302320_10004448_pt1 | contig 31845 bp, 34 predicted proteins | sample Bog_T0_3_FD_202130 | JGI IMG/M metagenome (GOLD analysis project Ga0302320, IMG submission 202130) | Peat permafrost microbial communities from Stordalen Mire near Abisko, Sweden - Bog_T0_3 | ecosystem: Environmental > Terrestrial > Soil > Wetlands > Peat | place: Sweden: Abisko, Stordalen Mire... | reverse complement strand
ATCACAGAAAAGCTCTCACACTGCCGCCAGACTCTGGAGAAAATTCAGCCCGGCTGCACCATCCCAGCGACAAGAAAACAAAAGAAAACTACTGCCTAGTTATTTCGCGGACACTACACTAGCTTCTCGCGTAGGGAGGACTAAATCGATGTCTTCCGTCAATCCCGCCCAACGGTGGACGCGGTATTTACGCACGGCCCAACAAGTGAGTGTGGTGCCTGGTTTAGCCCGGAAAGCATTAGCAAGGTACTGAGAGGTGTACCGTGCATCCCGGGGTGCACGCCATCGATCGCTCTCCTTTAGCTCGTTCCGGATCTTCGCGCACCAGAATTCGCCGGAATTGATGGAAGAATGTCTGGGAATAAGGGTGAGGATCTGGCTTGGGCACGTTGGAACATCTTCTAAAGCCCTCTCCGAAATTCCTATCCCGAGCTGGCCGGAGCAACCAGCACCCAAGAAACCTCCTCAAAGCTCTGTCCCCGTAGAGTTGCTATTCGATTCAGCGCCCAAATAGTGTTAAGCACAGAGGATTACTGAGAAATTCGCGACCCTCTGGAGTGTGTGATGTATGAAGTCTTTCCTTTGGGCCATTTATCGCGACGATCGTGGTGAAGATTCCGCAGAGCACGCGATTGTCTTCGCACTGCTGGCATTGATTGTACTTGTCTACGCTAAACGGTTTACTTGTAATAGGATAGTGTTCGCGGTGGCGGTTCTTTCCACCCCAAATGGGTCGGTGTCCGGAACAGTTGACGCCATCATACAAGTTGGCGAAGAACGAAACAGACTACTGCATCAGCTGCGATCAGCGCTGATTGCGGGAAACGACAGCGACGCTCTGCAACTCGCGCGCTGCTATTGCGGATTGGTGAACAAAAATGAAGAAAAAGGTCGCACAGTTCTTCAGGGTTAGCACACTTGGGCAAGCAGGCGATGACCGCGCATCATTTGCGGCGCAGCAGACTGCTGCGTTGCGAATCTCCCAAGTTTACAATCTCGAAATCATACACACAGTCGAATACTCCGACGTCTCGGGCGCCGCTGTCCTTTTGACGCCGGAAATTCAGGGACTAGTCCGTCTTATGCTATCTGGCCAGATCCAGGGCGTAATCGCGCGGGAATTCAGCCGGCTAATCCGGCCCGAGAGTTTTGGGGACTATGCACTTCTTCAGGCCTTTGTGGATTCAAAGGCCGTGCTTTACCTCCCCGATGGGCCTATTGATTTCAGCAACAAAGTCGGACAGTTTTTTGGAACAGTTCGAGCGGCTATGGCGGGTCTAGAAAGAAATGAAATCCTAGAACGGGTGTTTGGGGCAAAGGAGGAAAAGAGAAAGCGCGGGGAGTTGGCCCAAAGCCCGATTGTGCTGCCCTACGGGACCGGATACGACGAGAGTCAGGGATTTTATTACAAACCTGAAGCACAACTCGTGCACGAGGCTGTTCGGCGGTTCCTCTCAGGGAGGGAAAGCTACTCCCAACTGGCACCGCTTTTGGGCGTGACTCCTCGAGGAGTCCACGTCATCTTCAGGAATCCAATCTGGATAGGCATCCGGGTTATTGACAAACGCAGAGATACATCTGCGGCGGGGAAGTATCCAAGCGCTAACGGCCGACAGTCAGATCGCCGCAAAATAGCGCGCGCAAAGGACGACATCATATGTAAACAAGTCATTGAAAAACCATTACTTACGGTTGACGAGTTCTTGGCGCTTCAGCATGCTATGGACATCAAGCAGAGAAAACACTGGCGCAGCGAGAGCACATATGAGCACCGATTTACCTACAACGGCTTCTTAACATGTTCAGAGTGCAACAAGCCAATTCAGACGGCTTTGGCCAGACGAGATTATTACGCCTGCAAGGGGCGCCGAACCTGCCACGAATGCAAGACGAGATACATGGGGAGGGAAACGCTGGAAAGGTTGCTCGACGACATGTTCACGCAGCAACTCTCACGCCGAACATTCTTAGAGCACTGCGTGAAAGAGATGCAGATTCGGGCCGAAAAAGCTGATTCGGCAGTCGGAGTAGAGAGATTAACCTCTGAAATCAGTAAGTTACGCCGACAGCGCGACCGCGTGGTCGAACTATTTGTCCGGGGCAACATTGGAGTTCCCGAGATGGACAGGCGTCTGTCGACGATTGACGAGGGAATTCGTGCCGCTGAGGCCATTCTCGGTCGAAGCGTGGTGGACAGGTCTTTGGACATCGGGAAGCTAGCCGAGGCATTCTCCCCGCTCGCAGAGTGGGATTTCTGGAGTCGGAAACAAAAGAGACAGGTGTTAACCACTTTGGCGCCTGACATCCGGGTCGCCAACTACAAAGTTGAGTCCTTAGGACTCAACCCGAGCTTTTTCAGCAATGAACTGAGCCACACGGGCACGGATTCATGGCGGCTGCCAGCATGAACCGCGCCGGAAAGCTGAGCGACATCGAGGCGCGCGCAATCGTGACGGTATGATCTTCGAGCGGCTGGCGCATCACCTCGAGCACGTTGCGGGGAAACTCCGGCAATTCATCCAGAAAGAGCAACCCGTTGTGGGCCAGCGAGACTTCGCCGGGACGGGGAATGACACCCCCCCCGATGAGACCGGCATCGGAGATGGTGTGATGCGGCGAGCGAAACGGCCTGTGGGTGACCAGGCCGGCGGCGGCATCCAGGACGCCGGCGACGGAATGGATCTTGGTTGTCTCCAAGGCTTCTTCAAAGGTGAGCGGCGCCAGGATGGAGGGCAGACGCTTCGCCAGCATCGTCTTGCTGGATCCGGGCGGTCCGATCATGAGGATGTTGTGGCTTCCGGCGGCGGCCACTTCAAGCGCGCGCTTGGCGGTCTGTTGCCCGCGCACATCCTTGAAGTCGACGTCGAAGTGTTGCAACTCGGTGAGCAGTGCTTCGGTGGCCACGTGAAAGGGCTCGCGCTGAATGGAACCCACCACGGAAGTGTTGAGCAACTCCAGTACATCAAGCAAGGAGGCGACCGGGTAGACGTTGACTCCTTCCACTACTGCCGCCTCCGCCGCATTCGCGACGGGCAAAATCAAATTTGGAATTCCTTTTTCACGCGCCAGGATGGCGATGGGCAACATGCCGGGTACGGGCCGCACGCTGCCGTCGAGCCCCAGCTCGCCAGCGAGGAGAAAGCGGCTGAGGTCATCGACGCGCAGAGCGCCGTAGGCTCCAAGAATCCCCATGGCCATCGGCAAGTCGAAGCCCGCCCCTTCCTTTTTCATGTCGGCGGGTGCGAGATTGATGGTAATAAAGGTGGGTGGAATCAGGTAGCCCGAGTTCTTGATGGCGGCGCGCACCCGGTCGCGGCTCTCGCGCACGGCGGCATCGGGAAGGCCCACGGTGTGGAAGATGTCCTTCTCCACCACTGCGCCGCTATAGTCCACCTCAACATCGATGAGATTAGCGTCAATGCCATAGACCGCCGCACTGAGAACCTTGAAGAGCATCAGGATTAGGTGCAGCGAGTTTAGCACCACACATGGTCCGCGCCAGACGTGACGAAGGTGTGTGGTTGCGCATTGGCTGGTCGAATTGCCGATTTGACTCACGCCGGGCACCGAACCTCCGCTCATGAGCGTCCATGTCTCTTGCAGATGAACCGGGGGCCACCCTGAACACCAAACACCTGGAGATGGACTACGCAGCCGTCGCGAACAGGCCGTTCGCATCGCCAGATTGCGTTCCGACCTTGACGATGTGCAGGCGTTTCTTAAGATTGCGAAACATTGTCTCTCTACGGCGCAAGCATTCTCGCCCGGTTGATTCTCAAGGTGCGGAAAAAGTGCCATACGGAATTCAAAGTATTTGCTCCTCGACGAAAATCCCTCCCCGTCCTTTGAGATGCCGGCACGTGGGCAGGCAATTGTCTTCATCCGCATGAATTCAACAAGTACTCGATCTCTCGAAAACGTCGATCGGGTGGCATGAACACAACGGGCGTGGTCGAACACGTGTTGCGCGCGGCGTGCGGAGGCAATTTGACCAGACCCCTGCGCTCCACCGCGCTACAATCTCATGCGTGACGACCAGCTTTTTCGACCTGTACAAAATCGGCGTTGGGCCATCGAGTTCGCATACGATGGGACCCATGCGAGCGGCTTGCCGCTTTGTGCGCGAACTTGCCAACCGCGGTTTGCTGGAGAGCGTGGAGCGTGTGCAGGCCGAGTTGTACGGATCGCTCGCTCTTACTGGTTTGGGGCATGCGACGGACCGAGCCGTTCTGCTCGGGCTTTCGGGACATGAACCGGCGAGCATCGATCCGGCATTGATCGCTTCCACGGTTGCAGCCATTCGCAGTGCGGGCAAGTTGAATCTCGGTGGAGCGCGGAGGATTGCCTTCACCGAGCCACGCGACCTGATGTTTGAGCGCAACGTGATGATTCCGCCCGGAGCGCAGATGCAGCACCCCAATGGAATGCGCCTCACAGCCTACGACGCCTCCGGCGCCGTGATCGACCGGCGCATCTACTTTTCCATTGGCGGAGGATTCATCCTCGAAGATGGCGTCACGGATGCGGCGCACGCCGCCCAGGCAGAGATTCCATTTCCGTTTCACAGCGCTGCCGAGTTGCTGGCGACCGCGCATGCCAATGAAATCTCCATCAGTCAACTGATGCTGGAGAACGAATGCGCGCTGGTGAAGGCTGCTTCGCCAAATGGGGAGCGCGCGTCTGTCGATGTGGTGCGGGAGGGAATTGAGCGCATCTGGCAAACCATGCAGGACTGCGTGCAAAGGGGCATTGCCACGGAAGGGATTCTTCCCGGTGGCTTGGAAGTGAGGCGGCGCGCGCATCGCCTGGCGGCGCGTCTGGAATAAAAATAAGCGACGGGGTTGCGCGGCGATCCGCTTGCTCCTCTCGACTGGGTCACGGTTTACGCGATGGCCGTGAATGAAGAAAACGCCGCCGGCGGTCGCGTGGTGACGGCGCCGACGAACGGCGCGGCTGGCGTGGTGCCCGCTGTAGCGCATTATTACCAGCGATTCGTGTCCGGCGCCGACCACGAAGGCATCCTTCGCTACTTCCTCACATCGGCGGCCATCGGCATCCTCTATAAGGAGAACGCATCCATCAGCGGCGCGGAGGTCGGCTGCCAAGGCGAAGTCGGCGTAGCTTGCTCCATGGCCGCGGGCGGATTGACGGCGGCGCTGGGCGGCACCAACGGACAAGTGGAGCACGCAGCCGAGATCGCAATGGAACACAACCTGGGCATGACCTGCGATCCGATCGGCGGACTGGTGCAGATCCCATGCATCGAGCGCAACGCGATGGGCGCGGCCAAGGCTGTGCAGGCATCGCGCATTGCCATGAACGAGTCGGAGGCGCATAAAGTCTCCCTTGATCAGGTGATCAAGACGATGTACCTGACCGGACTCGATATGCAATCGCGCTACAAAGAGACGAGTCTTGCGGGCCTGGCGTTGAACATCATCGAATGCTGATGGCTTCAAGAAGAAGCAGCATCTCTCACAACGATTTTTCACGATCGCGTTGCTGCATGAACGCAAAGCAGTGAGGCGAGTTCTTCGAATCGAAGATGCGAATTGGAAATGCGCAGCAGAGAAGAAAAAATTGTTGACCATTTTTCCACTCTCACTACGTTTTTTTCTTGACACTCGCTTGCCATGAATCTATACATTCATCAACTGCAATTTAATCATTGCAGATATCGATGCAAACCATCGAAAGGGAGAATAGGCAAAATGGCAACCAAGAAGGCAGCCAAGAAGGCACCCGCGAAGAAGGCAGCCAAGAAGGCACCCGCTAAGAAGGCCGCAAAAAAGAAGTAGTCGCGGTCAACCAACAACAGGCAACACTGAGGGGGACGCACAAAGCGTCCCCCTCAGTGTTTATGCGGTAGGAATAGACTTGGGACTGAAACGAGGACACCATGACACGCCGCCGCTGGATCGCCGATCACTGGGATGAAGCCACCGCCACCATTACGGGCGCAAATGCCGAGCACATGGCGCGCGTCTTGCGCGCCCAGCCAGGGATGGAAGCGGAGGTAGTCGCCGGCGGCCATGTCTTTCATGCCGAAGTCGTCGCCGTGCAGTCGACGGAAGTTCGTTTCAACCTGATTGTGGAAGTGCAGGCGGATCCGGCGTTGCCTGTCACGCTGGTGTTGGCGGTCTTCAAGTTCGATCGCATGGAGTGGGCCATTGAGAAGGCGACCGAGTTGGGCGTGAAGGCGATTGCGCCGGTGATCGCGCGGCGCACAGAGAAGCATTTGGCTCAATCAGCCGAGAAGCGTGTCGAGCGCTGGCGCCGCATTGTGCAGGAAGCCGCGCAGCAGTCGCGACGGTCCGATGTGCCGGTCATCCACGACCCAGCCGCTCTTGCATTGCGCCTGCGGGCTGCCTCCATCGCGACGCGGATCGTGCTCGCCGAGCAGGAGCGCACCACGACGCTGCTGCATTGCGTGGAAGAAGCCGCGAGAGCGGCGGCACAGGAGATGCCGGTGCTGGAGATCGCGATCGGACCGGAAGGAGGGTGGACTTCCGAGGAGGAAGCGCTCTTCGACGCGCACGGATGGCGCGCTGCTTCGCTTGGGCCGCGCATCCTGCGCGCGGAGACCGCGGCGATCGCTGCCATGGCCGTCGTGGCTTCCTGCCTGGAGTAGGACGGCCGCGCCTCGACAGAGTTCAAGCTTTCGCTTTGCCGGCTCCGAGCGCGGTCTTCAAGCTAAAGGCAGCGAGACCGAGCGATACGATGACGTTGACGACGGCGCGCACATCGAAAATATTGCCGATCAGAACGCCGAATGTGGCCGCCGAGATGGCCATCGCCACGCTCCACGCAAAAGCGATCCAGGCGAGGGGCCCATCGGCGGGCCGACAGGTACGCAGCAGGTTGATCGCTCCAATGAGTTGCCAAAGTAGAGACGTTGAGAGCGCCCACAGCAGAGTAACCGGTTCATGCTTGTAAGCGAGAAACGATCCGACGCTGTGGCCGAAGCTCCCCAGGATGACAATGCAGGCGAGTACGCGATCCAGAGTCTTCATCCGAAGGCCTTTCTACGGAAGTGGGAAGCCGGTGAGCGATGCGATCGGTTCAGAAGCCTTAGGTGAGGCGTGTCGTTCAAAGATGTGCATAGCGCAGCAACAGGCCCGCAAGTGCGGCGCCAGCCAAGTCTCCGATGAGGGGAATCGGCGCATACCGCCAGTTCGATCCACCTTTGCCGGGGATGGGCAAAATCCAGTGAACGAGGCGTGGCCCCAGGTCGCGTGCCGGATTGATGGCATAGCCCGTCGTGCCGCCGAGTGAGAGGCCAATGCCCCACACCAGGCTGGCCACCAACCACGGCGCCAATCCGGGCGCCGGTCCGTTGGAAGAAACGCCATGCGAGCCAATCGCGCTTGCCACCACGATCAGCACCGCCGTGCCCAATGCCTCGCTCAGCAAATTGAAGAGCGGGCCGCGCACCGCTGCATTGGTGCAGAACACTCCTAACTTATCCGCGGGACCCGGAGTGAGCGCCCAGTGCGGCGCATAGTGCAAGGCCATCAGGGAAGCGCCGGCCATGGCGCCGAGTAATTGCGCTGACCAGAAATAGCCGAGTTGCGAAAAATCGCCGCTGCTGACCGCCGCGGCCAAAGTGATGGCCGGGTTGAGATGGGCCCCCGAACTTCCGAAGGCCTGCGCCACGAGAACACCGCACAACACGGCCAAAGCCCACCCCGTGGTGATGACCAGCCAGCCCGCATCCGCCGCGTACGATTTGCGCAAGGTGACGCCCGCATTGACGCCGGTGCCCAGCAGCACCAGCACCAGCGTTCCCAGAAACTCGCCCAACCAGACAGAATGCATGGCCGTCTTCCTTGCTGTTGCACCGCAAACGCGGCAGTGAGCGCCGGCCGGGTGAACAGAAAAATTGAAATTGCGGAACTCAAGCATGATGCACTTTTCAGCCCGGGTTCGCCAAGGGGTGCAGGGAGCAGTGCTCGCGATCAAACGTCGAAAACGTTCACTCGCCTGCCGCCGGAATCTTCCGCACGTACTCCGGCCAATTCTTCAAGAGCTCTTGAACCACCGCGTGGCCTACCGTGTACGCCGCTTCCAAAGATGGCAAGTAGCCGCTGTATTTGCCGATGCGTTGCGTCGCCAGGCTTTCCGCAGCTGACAGGCCGCGCGGCTGGCGATCGAAGTTGCTCACCGTGCGCAGCACCATCACGCGCTGGCCATCGACCTTGTGGGCATTGGCCAGGTATGTGAGGGATTGCAAGGTTCCCGTGTCCTCCATGGCCGTGGTCGCGAATTCGCCTTTGTCCCCGGTGAAGTAGCGCAGCCACTCGGCCGCCCAGGCGTCGAACAGTTTGCCGTGCCAGTAGCGCGAAGACGAGACTTCGTCGCCCATGGTGACAAACGGCGGCCTCTGCGCAGCGGCGCCATCGAAGTTGGCGCGGATCTCGCGGAGATGATCGGAGTCCGCTAGAGAGATTTCGCGTGTCAGATGGAAGGCCCACGCGGCGAGCCCCGGATTCAGCGCGTACATCTGCCCGGGAAGGGCGGCAGCTGGGGCTTCGAAGGGTTTCGACTTGCGCAACGGAACATAGCCGGTGGTCCAGTCCGGTGGAATCTCGCGCGCATCGATCTCATAGCCCAGATCTCCGTCCACCACCCAGCGTGCCCAGACTGCCGAGCCAAGCGACGCTTTGTCAGGACTGGCGCCAGCAATCCCGGCCACAATCCAATAGGCGTGGCTCAAATCAAAGCGCGGATCGAGACCCAGAGCCATGATGGTGGCCGCTGCGTGAGCCGTGCCTTGGCCGGTGAGCACCGCCAGCTCTCCATCCTTATTCATGCGCACAGCGTGGTAGCCCGCCGGAAGGGGATAGATTTGGTCCAGGTGGTCGCGCTCCACCCAGTACTGCAGTTCGCCGGGCTGATCGCCGGTATCTTCTCCCACTTCAAACATGGCGACGACAACGACCTTCACCGGAATCGGATGCGGCTTGGCGTGCGCGACGATCGGGCATGCGGTTGCAAAAAAAAGGGCGAGGCTAGTCAAAAAACGGGAGGTCATTGAGAACGATGTTATCGGAGACACTCCAGCCAGCCAAGCGATTCTGCGCCTGCGCGCGATAGTATGGGAGAAATCAGCGAGGTGGGTACGCATGCAAGGGGTTCGTAGAATCGTTGTCGGGTTGGCGATGGCCGCGGGGTTGGCATGGACGGGCTGGGCACAGCAGGCCACGAAGGTCATCGGCTTTATGACCGACTTCGACGTGAAGGACGATGCGGTGGGCATCTGCAAGGCGGTGATGGACGGCGTGGCGCCGGGCGTACGCATCCTCGACATTACGCACCAATCCGAGCCGTACAACATTGCCATGGGCGCACGGTTCCTTGCCGGGTCCGCGCCCTACTTTCCCAAGGACGCCGTTTTTGTCGTGGTCATCGATCCGGGAGTGGGTTCGACGCGCAAGGCGATCGTCGCGCGCTCCCGTGTGGGACAGACATTCGTTCTGCCGGACAACGGCTTGTTGACGCTGGTCGAGGACCGCGACGGAATTGTCGAGGCGCATGAGATCACAAACCGCGCATGGATGATCGGCTCGGGCATTTCATCGACCTTTCACGGGCGCGACATTTTTTCACCGGCCGGGGCGCACGTAGCGCGCGGCGAGAACATTGCTGACGCCGGCCCAGCGCTGGATGTGACCAAACTCGTACGGCTCGATCTTCACAATGCGTCGGTGGATGCGGCAGGACTGCACGGGCAGGTGATTGGCACCGACGGACCGTATGGGAACCTGGTTCTCAACGTGCCCGCCGAGACTTTCGCCCAACTCGGGTATAAACTTGGCGACTCCGTGCCCATCACGCTGGGCAGCAAGAGCTACGCCTTTCCTTTTCTCAAGACTTTCAGCGATGTGCCGGTGGGTAAGGACCTTTTCTACATCGACTCGCGCGGGAGGCTATCGATCGGCATCAATCAGCGCAACTTTTCCGAGACTTATAAGGTGGGAGAAGGCGCCGAACTGAGGATTCCGAAAAAAGGCGGAAGCTAGGCGTGCGGGTCAGTGAGACGACCACGGAACGGATGATGATGCGGTTGGAGGGGGAAGCAATGAAGAAGAGCGGTCGAGCGTTTTTGCTGTGCGGCATGTTGACGGGAGCGATTATTTCGGCCTGCGCCCAAAACCCAACGCCGCATCGTTGGACGATTGTGGTGCATGGCGGGGCCGGCGTGATCGAACGGCCTGCGCTTGGGCCCAAGGGCGATGAGGCGTATCGGGCCTCATTGAAGACTTCGACCGACGCTGGGGCCAAGGTGCTGGACAAAGGTGGTTCCGCGCTCGATGCGGTGGAGGCTGTGCTCAACATTCTCGAAGACGATCCGCTCTTCAACGCGGGCCGTGGCGCGGTGTTTACCTCCGAAGGCAAGAACGAGCTGGATTCCTCCATCATGGATGGCTCTAATCTGAAGGCAGGTGCAGTCGCCGGCATCACGCACACGCGCCATCCCATCTCGCTGGCGCGCGCGGTCATGGAGAAGTCACCTTACGTCATGATGATTGGCTCCGGCGCGGATGCATTCGGCGCGCGCGTGGGCCTGGAGCAAGTAGACCCAAGCTTCTTTTTTACCGAGGCGCGCTGGCAATCGCTCTTGACGCAATTACAACAGGAAGGCAAGCCGGTACCCGCGCGTCCGGCAGGGGCACCGGCGCCGGGTGCGGTGGTTCCGGTTGCATTCTACGACGAGCCAGGGGATTCGCGCAGCCACGGCACAACCGGCGTGGTCGCGCTCGATCGGAAGGGGAATATCGCTGCCGGGACGTCGACAGGCGGATTGCAAGGCAAGATGCCGGGACGCGTGGGCGACTCGCCGATCATCGGTGCTGGCACCTATGCTTCAAACAAGTCCTGCGCTGTTTCCGCTACGGGGAGCGGCGAGTACTTCATCCGGCTTGGCGTAGCACGTGAAATTTGCAATCTGGTTTTGTTCAAGAGCATGCCAATCCAGCAAGCGGCCGACGAAGTCATCCACAAAGAACTGGAAGCCTTGCATGGGGATGGCGGCGTCATCGCCCTTACCCCGGATGGGCAGACCGCATTCAGCTTCAACACGCCGGGAATGTTTCGTGCGCGGTTGAGTGAGGGCGGCCAACTCGAGGTGCACATCTATAAGGACGAGCAATAGCCGGAGGGCGCTGCAAACGCCTTCGCCGAATCAGCGCGTTTTTGCTTTCACTGTAGACTTCCGTGCCCCATCCATTCCGCTTTTTTCTGCGGAATGGGTGGGAAATCAATAGAATCTAGGCCTACACGATCTCCAAAAAATGTTCTAGTAGGCGGTGCGTTCCAGCACAAACGCCGGCGCATTCGGATCTGCCTCGCTCACATTGACCAGGGCGGCTTTGCCGGTTCCATCGAGCATCAGGCGGAATGTCACCGGTCGATCGTTCAAGGTTGCCGGCGGATGGGCGCGCCTGTGGCTGACCTGAAACGTCAGCGTCTTCCCATCGAAGCGGGGATTGAAGAGCGGCTCCGGAATGCCCGGAGTAACAACCAGTTCTTTTCCCGTTTCGCGGCGGTGCAGGTAGAACAGCACTGCGCCGGTCAGGCTTCCGCCCTCATCGGTGACGGTGAGAGTCATGGCCGGTTGACCTTCCATCTGCGCTCTCCAGATGCCGACCACATCCGAAGCATCCTTCGCCCCCGGAGTCGTGGCGGGTTGCGGCGTTTGCGAGAAAGCTGCCGTCACGAGCAGCATGGACATTAAACTGGCTGCTGCAAATCTTCGTATCATTGTGCTCCTTTTCGGGCCGTCAGCCCTGTTGCTTCCCAAGGGCCGCCGTGGCCAACGTTCCACCCAGCCCCATGGTTTCCACTGCCGACGAAGGCACAATGACCATAGAGCCGCGCTCCTTGATGGCCTCGTAGAGCATGTTCATCGCGCGCAGGTGGAGTGCTCCGGGATTGTCGTTGTATACGCGCGAGGCCTCGGCGAATTGCTCCGACACTTGCACCTCGGCCGCTCCCAGAATGACACGCGCCTGGCGTTCGCGCTCGGCCTGTGCCTGCTGGGACATCGCATCTTCAAGGCTTTGCGGAATGCGCACGTCGCGGATTTCAACGGACTGGACCGTAATGCCCCACGGATTTGTCTTCTCGTCCAAGATCTGCTGAAGCTGGCGGCCCATCACTTCGCGCTCGGTGATCATCTGCGCCAACTCGTGCCGTCCGATGGATTCGCGCAGAGCAGTCTGCGCGCTCATGTTGACAGCTTCCACAAAGTTCTCCACTTCGAGGATCGACTTCTCCGCGTTCCACACCATCCAGAACACAATCGCGTCCACGTTGACCGGAACCGTGTCGCGCGTCAGTGTCGATTCCGCCGTGACACTGTGGACACGCACGCGCTGATCAATATAGTGACTGATGGTTTCAAAGACCGGCACCATGTGAAACCAGCCGGGCCCGCGCAGGCCGACGTAGCGGCCAAGGCGCAACAGTGCCACCTTCTCCCACTGCTGTACCACCTTGATCGCAAACAGGAGATACAGGCCAACGAGCCCGCCCACAATCAAAGGAATCTGATTGTGAAGGAGCGCGGTCAAGCCCATGCCGGCGCCGACGCAGAGGACGAATGCTGTCACGGCGACACGATTTAATGGAACACTTTCGATTCTTGCTCTCATTTGTTACCTCCTGCGAGTTGGCTCAGGAGCCAATCCGCGCAACGCGTCGATCAGTTCATCCACCGTGAAGCCTGCGGCGCCGGCGCGGGAGACGCAGTCGGCCACAATCTGCGCCAACTGCCGCTCACGCTCCGCGTCGCTCTTCTTCATTTTTTGCGTGCTGATGAACGTGCCGGTGCCCTGATGCGTCTCCAGCAACCCTCCGAATTCGAGCTCGCGATAGGCGCGGACGACGGTATTCGGATTGATGGCCAAATCGACGGCTAACTGCCGCACGGTGGGCAGCTGATCGCCCGCTGTCAGCAGCCCCGAGGCGATGCCGCCGCGCACCTGGTCGATGATTTGCCGGTAGACGGGCATGCCGCTGTGCAGATCCAGGTGAAAGCGAAACTGCCTCGATTTGAGTGGCTCATTCATCTCGAATTCAATGTACTATAAGACTAGTACATTATGTCAAGAGAATTCTTTATGCACGGATCACCCGACTTTTTGCTGAAGAGGGCCGCCGGCCATCCGAAACGGGCGAAGCGCAGAATTCCCGGAGCCGATCACCCCAATATGCAAAGATGAACTCATTGAATGCATCCCATCGCTGCAAGTTCTTCTGATTGAAAAGGGGGAGGAAGCGGGTGCACATCCATACAACCGCAACCTGGCCGGCGCGTGAAGACCGCCGCGCTGCGCTGGTCTGGCTAGCGATCTTCTGGATCTTTGTGGGCGTCGGCTTCGGGTTCGACTTGCATAACTACGTCCGTGAGCAGCCGCCCGTACCCAAGATCGTCCACGTCCATGCGATCGCGACCACGCTCTGGCTGCTCATTGCAACCGCGCTGGTGCTCATGGTCGAAACCGGCAACGTCCGCTTCCATCGGCGTTTCGGCTGGTTTGCGGCCGGTTACGCCGCTCTCATCGTAGTGATTGCCCCCTGGTCCGAACTCAGTTGGCAGGCCCTCAACCTACAGACTCCCGGCGCGCTACCTCCTCAATTCCTTTCCATCGCCTTCAGCGGGGTGATTTGCATGGCCGTGCTGTTGCCCTGGGGCATTCTTTTGCGGCGCAACTCCGCCGCTCATCGTCGCGTGCTCATTCTGGCCACCATCTGCATCAGCGACGCGGGATTTTCCAGGTTTGTAGGCCTCTTTCTGCCTGCACCAACCAGCTTTCTCGGCACATACATGTTTTATGAGGGTGGCAATCTACTCCTTATACTTCTCATGTTTCTCTGGGACTGGAAACGCAGGCGGGTCATGAAACAGTTCCTATGGGGGGCCTTCCTCGTCACCGCCATGGGTCTGGCGGCCACGGCCCTCTACTTCAATGAGACATGGCAATCGATCTCGCGCTCGTGGCTGGAGAGTTGGGCGCGGAGCATGCTGTGAAGCCTGGTGTCTTGAGGTGAGTGTACGGGTGTGGGGCCAAGACCCCTCAGAACGCCACTCGATGGAGCACTCAGAACGGGTCAAGGTAGATCAGGAAAGCCAAAGCACATCAGCAAGCGGAACCCCGAAACAGAAGGCATGAAATCGATACAGCCAAAGCAAAGCGGCTCTATCGATTCAATCGACAAGAAGTTAAAGTGGATGCTTGTGGTCTCGCCTGTCATGGCGATGTCCGCATTCTTCTGCCCCTTGTTTCGAATGAGGTCGTCGAGTTAAGAGCACCAGAGCCGTCGACCCGTTCAGGTTTCTACCGATTAAAGCGAGCTATGCCCGAAAACAACACGGCCATCTCCGCCGAGATGGCCGTGGTGGAAGCTACGCCGCCGAAGAAAGCTATTGAGGGGGGGTGCGGGCTTCCGCCTTCTGGGTGAGAACCTTGTGCGCGGTGTCTTCCAGAGCCTGGGCTTCGGGAAGGAAGGTCAGCGCCTTCTGAATCATCGGGTCCCAATCGGCGCGAACTCGCAATCCAAGCGACTCACCAAATTGGATGGCGACGATCTTGTCGTTGATACTGGCCTTGAGCCAATCGCTCACTCCATCTAAATCAGCCTGGGTATACGGGATGCTCTGGCTGGTCAGATATTGTTTGAATTCGGTGAGCACAGGGTCGGTCACTTCGAAGTTCTTGTCGACGGTGCGATTAGCCAGGTAGATGGGCGCGAACTTGAAGAAGACATCTTTCTGCAGCAGCGATTCCTGAAAGTGATTGGCCTTGGGAGAATCAATCTTTTCGTCGGGCGTGATGCCACCGCCCCCATACACGGTGCGGCCGGAATCGGTCAGCTTCACTTCCTGGTTGGTGTTGTTCGCGGGCAACGCGCCGGCATGGTTGTAGTAATAGTCGTAGAGCGATACGCCGGTGTAGTTGCGTTGAATCAGCCGACCGGACGGCGTGTAGTAGTGGTAGGTGGTCAGAGCCAGCCCGGTGTTTTCGCTAAGATTGTAGACGGTCTGAACCAATCCCTTGCCGAAGGTGGTTTGGCCCACAATCAGGGCGCGATCGTGGTCCTGGAGTGCGCCGCTGACAATCTCCGCCGCGGAGGCTGTGCCGCGGCTGACCAAAACAACGATCGGAAATGTTTTGCCGTCGTTCCCGCGCATGGCGGTGTAGTTCTGGTCAGGATAGGCGCGTCCGCGCTGCGAAACAATCGATTGCCCCTTGGTCAGCAGGTGGTCGCACACTTCGACCGCCTGGCTGAGAAGCCCGCCCGGGTTGTCGCGCAGGTCGAACACCAGGCCCTTCAAATCGCCAAAGCCGTCAATCGCCTCAATCACTTCCTGCGCCGTGGTTTCCTGGAACTGCTTCAGATGGATGTACCCGACCCCGGGGCGAATCTCATATTTAAGGTCCACGGATGGGTTGGGAATCTCGTCGCGGACGAGGGGGAAGACCAGGGGCTTGGCCTGACCCTCGCGCGTCATGCTCACCTGAACCGGTGTGCCCTTGGGCCCTTTCAGCGTCTTGGCCACGACGTCGGACGTCATGCCGTCGGTGGATTTGCCGTCGATCGCGGAGATCACGTCGCCGGGATGGATCCCCGCTTTGAACGCCGGGCCGCCTTCCATCGGAAACACGACGTAGACTTTGCCGCCGTTAATCGATTGCTGGATGGTCATGCCGACGCCGTAATAACGACCGTGCTGATCCTCCCGCATCTTGGCGTACGCCTTGGGATCGTAGAAGTTGGAATGGGGGTCCAAGACTCGGAGCATGCCCGGAATGGCGCCATCGTAGATGGCCGTATCGGCCTTATCGCCCTGGATCGGCTCGGCATAGTTCTGCTCCACCAGCGCGTAGACGTTGGTGAACGACTTCAAGCTGTCCCGGAGCTGGCTCTCATCCTGCGACGACTGCGCACCCACCCGGCGCTGCAGCAGGCTGCCCACAGCGGCGCAGACGCAAAAAAACAGAATGACGGAGAAGAGTGCGCGGCGGGCACGTGGAGTCATAGGCGGGAATTTCCTCCGGACGGCAGAAACGGCGGGCGGTCTTCAGAACAGGCCGAAAACGGCGGTCTCAAGCCTCAAGTATATCACTGGGCTATTTGACGGAATCGGCACAACTTCGGGTAGCCATCGCCGCTCCGATGCGTGGATGCGCAGGAATCGGCTGGGCGCAGGCCGGCCGCGCTGCCCAGGCGTTTACAATAACGTCTATGCATCATGGGGGGAACGCTTCCCCCGTCGTGCCCTAACCTATGACCTCAAGTTTTGTTCCCGATTTTGGTTTTCCTCGCCTCCCCGCGGCTGTCGTGCTGGGTACGATGCTGCTTGCAAGTTCAGCCCTGGCGCAGACCCGCGCCGCCGCTCCGCAGAGCCCGTATGGCGGGGTCACGGTGGAGGATATCGTCGCGCGCGTCAACGACCAGATCATTACGCAGTCGGATTACGATCGCGCCATGAAGGAGCTGGACCAGGAAGGCAAACAGCAAGGCCTCTCCATGCAGGAGATCTCCGCCCGGCACAAGGACCTGTTGCGCGAGCTCATTGACCAGCAACTATGGATCTCCAAAGGCAAGGAACTTGGCATCAATGGGGAAACTGAGCTGATCAAGCGCTTGGATGAGATTCGCAAACAATACAACCTTGAAACCATCCAGGACCTGGAAAAGGCGGCCAAGGAACAAGGCGTTTCCTTTGAGGATTTCAAAGCCAGTATCCGCAACGGCATTGTCACGCAGCTGGTCATGCGCGACGAGGTAGGCCGCAAGGTTCAGTTCACGCAAGGCGAAGTGGAGCGCTACTACAACCAGCACAAGCAGGAATACGTCAAGCCGGAGAGCGTCCAGCTCAGCGAGATCCTGGTGTCCACCGGGCCAGATCCTGACGATGCCGCCAAAACCGCGGCGGGCAAAGCGAAGGCCGATGAGCTGGAGACCAAGCTGCACGCCGGCGGTGACTTTAGCCAACTGGCCAAGTCTTTCAGTGACGGCACCACGGCGGCGGAGGGCGGTACCTTTGGGACTTTCAAGCGCGGCGAGCTGGCCAAGGTCTTCGAGGATGCAACATTCAACTTGCACGATGGCCAATCCACCGATCCGATCCGTACCAAACAAGGCTTCGTGATCTTCAAGGTCGACAAGCACACCGCTGGGGGTGTTCCGCCGTTTAAGGATGTCGAGCAGGAAGTGGAAGAGAAATACTACGAGAGCCGCATGGAGCCCGCCATGCGCGCCTACCTGACCCAGATGCGCGAAGAAGCGTACATCAGTACCAAGGCGGGCTACGCAGATAGCGGCGCTAGTTCCAAGCAAGTGGTTCTCACCAATAGCGTCTACACGCCGCCCACGCCCAAGAAAAAGAAGAAGGTGGAACGGACGCGCTTCCGCGAGACGACGCGCAGCTTCCGGCAGAAGTCCTCCGAGTCGCCCACCCCGCTGGAGGCCAAAGCTTCGACTCCGGCGGTGAAGAAGAACGCCAGCGCCACGGTGGAGAAGCCCGGGAAGAAAGAAAAGATCCGTTTCGGTCAGGCTCCGTCTAAAACGCTGCCGACTGCTCCTTCGACGGCTACGGAAGACGCAGGTGCGGTGCAAACGGTAGCGGCAGCCACTCCGGAGCCCGCAAATCCGCTGGAGGCCAGCACCAAGCCAACGGAGAAGACGCGCTTCAGTGCCCGCGCGAAAGAAGAGAAGAAGAACAAGGTCAAGGGTCCACAACTGGATCCGGACGCGCCTCCGCCTCCGGACGCCGCGGAGATCGCCGATCGCCAGGAGCAGGCCGCCGCGTTGGGGCTGAATGGCGATACCTCCGCCAAGAAAAAGAAGAAGCAGACCACAACTGGCGACAAGACCCGCTTGACAGACAAAAACAAGAAACCGGACAATCCGCCTCCGGATGCCAGCGCCACCCCATCGGCTCCCGCAGCGCAACCCGCCTCCCCGCCGCCTGCACCGCAGCCGTAGTAAGACGGAAAAAGGCAAAAGACTGTGGGCCTGGATTTGATCCAGGCCCGCTTTAATTCTGGCGAGGGTCCTGGGGGCAGGCCGTCCGTCCCCGGCGGGGAGTACACTGGACAGTTCCTGGACGAGCCGGCCCCGCCTGCATGGTTGGGATGGTTGCGGCCTCTCGATCTGCCCGGTTTACGTGGAGAAAACGATTCATGAAATGGACCGCGATGGCCGGCGTCGGACTCGCCGGGGTTTGTCTTTCCACTGCCGGGCTCTCCCAAATACGCACAGGCTCCTCTCATCCCGATCCGATCCACACCTATCTGCAGACTTTAGTGGACAAGCACACCCTGGCTGGCGCGGTCACACTCGTCGCCACCAAGGATGGGATTGCGGAATTGCAAGCGGCCGGTTATCGCGACCTGACGAGCAAGTCGCCCATGGAGACGCAGGACCTGTTCTGGATTGCCTCCACTTCGAAGCCGATGACGGCGACCGCGCTGATGATGCTGGTGGATGAAGGCAAGGTGAACGTCAACGATCCAGTGGAAAAATACCTTCCTGAGTTCAGAGGCCAGCCGGTGAAGGGGAAGCGGCAGGAATCCTCCGGTGCGGGTCAGAGGGCGGATGCGCAGAAAGACCAGCAACTCGTGCCGGCAGATCATCCCATTCTCGTGCGGGAGATTCTGAGCCATACCAGCGGACTTCCCTTCAAGTCCTCGGCTCAGCCCGGGGCGCTCGACCTGCTGCCGCTGAAGGATGCCGTACACAGCTTTGCCGCCGAGCCGCTCAACTTCCAGCCGAATACGGATTACGCCTACTCGAATGAAGGCTTGAATACAGCGGCGCGCATGATTGAAGTGGTCACGGGCATACCGTACGAACAGTTCATGCAGGAGCGATTGTTTACGCCGCTGGGCATGAAGGACACCACCTTCTGGCCGACCCCCGAGCAGCAGAAGCGCATCGCCAAGACCTACAAGGTCGATGAGAAGACAAAGGAACTGGGAGAAGTGCCGATCAATCAGTTGACTTACCCGCTGGATGATCACGTCCATCGCTTTCCCATGCCGGCGGGGGGACTGTTCTCGACCGCTGCGGACGTAGCCAGGTTCGCGCGGATGATTCTGAATGGCGGCGAACTGGATGGGAAACGTTATCTATCAGCAAGGTCACTGCACGTCATGACCAGCGAGCAGAACGGCGGTTTGGGCGGCCAGAGTTACGGCTTTGGCTGGAGTGTTTCGAAGACCGGATTCGGACATGGCGGAGCGTTCCGCAATGATCTGGAAATCGACCAGGCCAAGGGAAGAATTCTGATCTTCATGGTGCAACAGGACGGCCCCTGGGGCAGCGCGGACGGAGATGCGATGATGCCGGCATTGCAGCGGTTGGCAGATGAAATCGTGGGCGGAAGTGCCGCATCGGGCGCGCCGTCGAAAAAATAGGCCGGCAACCGCGAACCCGAGCACCTGCGTGCGCGCTGCTAGTATTCAGGTTGAGACGGCGACCGGTATTCTCCCATTTCCGTGCATCTCGCGGGTTGTGTGCCGCGTGGTCCACGCGCACTTTGCGCATTCTAGGTTGAGACCTTATGAAAGACATTTACATTGCCGATCTGGCGAACTTCGAAGAAGGAAAGCTCTTCGACAGTTTCTTCCTGGTTCTGGCCAAGCAGCATCGAACGACGAAAACGAACAAGCCGTACCTGAGCCTGATTCTGGGCGACAAAACCGGCCAGCTGGAAGGACGTGTTTGGGAGATCAACGATCCGCGCATTGCGAAGGACTTTGAGCGCGGCGACATTGTCAAGGCGCGTGGCTCGGCGTCCCGCTTCGGCGAGCAGTTGCAAATGAAAGTTGACCAACTTCGTGTGGCATTGCCGACCGAAGCGGATAAGGCCGACATGCTGCCTAGCACCACCGGCGACGTGGCCGCCATGTGGCGTCAACTGCTCGGATTTGTCGAGTGCCTCGCCAACCCCGACTTGAAACGGCTCCTGACCACGCTGCTTGACGACCCGGCTCTTGCTCTTTCATACCGCGAAGCGCCGGCCGCCAAGCAGTTGCACCACGCCTGGTTGGGCGGATTGCTGGAGCACGTCATCAGCCTCTGCACCTTGGCGGATCGTGTGGCGCCGCATTACCCGCTGATCGATCGCGACCTGCTGCTGACCGGCGTCATTTTGCACGATATCGGCAAGGTGCGCGAACTGAGCTGGGAGTTGGGATTCGAGTACACCGTGGAAGGATCACTGCTGGGGCATATTCAGATCGGCGCCGCGCTTGCCGAGCGCACCATCGACAGCCTTCCCAACTTTCCACCCAAGTTGAAGACCTTGGTCCTGCACATGATTCTGTCCCACCACGGCAAGCTGGAGTTCGGATCGCCCAAGCTGCCCATGATTCCCGAGGCGCTGGTGTTGAACTTTCTCGACGACCTGGACGCGAAGATGCAGGCTGTGTCTTCGGAGTTCGACAAGTGTGTGCGCGAAGGCAAAGGGGCGGACGAACTCACCAACAAGGTGTGGGCGCTAGACAACCGGCAGTTGCTGAATACGCGGCGCTGGCTGGGAGACGAGAAGCTGTAGGCGCGCTCAACTGAGATGGGATTCGCAGCTCAAAAGGCCTGACGCTTAAAGCGCGAACCTTCGACGGTAGGCTTCCGGCGTTTCGACGACGAAGGAAGTCTGCCCGGCCAGTGCCAGCAGATCCGTGTCACCGGTCACCAGCAGATCGGCTTTGGCGCTGCGCGCTAAAGCGGGTAAAGCCTGGTCCTCTACATCGCGGCAGTGAACGGGGCATTCTTCCGTGGGCAGCAGGCTCTCGCAGTAGAGTAAGTAGAGTGCAAGAGCCTCCATGCGGTACTGCTGGGAGAGACGGAATTTAGGATCGCCAAGAACCCGCACGAGCTCCCGCACCGTGGCTGTGGAGACCAAGGAAACCGCACCGCCATTCCCTGCGGATTTGTTATCACGCCAAGAACCAATCCCACTGGTCTTCGGTGAGCGGCACCACTGAGAGTCTCCCGATGACCACCAGCGGCGATCGCGTAAAGATCGGCTCGGCCTTAATCGCCGCCAGGTTCTTGGGCATCTTGAGGCGCTTGCCTACCTTGACTTTGACGATGGGAATTTTAGGATCGGTGGGGTCGACGCTCACTACGGTTCCGGTGCCCACGGCGGTGCGCTCGTCGCCGGTGTGGTAAAAAATCCACTTTGTTCCCGCCTTCATCTCGCGCAGGTATTTCACGGCGGTCGGGTTGGTGACACCATCCCAGATGGTTTCTTTGTCGCGCAGGAAATCGTCGAAGGAGTACTTGTCGGGCTCGGTCTTGAAAAGGAAGTAGGCGGGCATGGAGAGATGGTACGGCAGGGAGTGCGGGGGAGGGAATAGGGAACGGACACGGATCCGTGAACGGGGGGCAAGACGTCTTCTGGTCCCGCGGCCCGGCGCGGTCTCCGCATGGTAGTCTGGCGCAGATGTTCGACCCCGCAGAGCTGTTGAAAAAGGGACGCGAGGCGCGCCGCGAAAATCGTCTCGAAGAGGCGCGCGAGATGTTTGAGCAGGCGGTGGCAGAGGGCAAGTGGTTGGAGGACCGGTCGTATCTGGTTGCGGCGCTGCGCGGCCTCGGCCAGGCGGAGCGCGATCTGAAGCGCCCGGATAGCGCCCGGAAGGCGTATCGGCGCGCGGCAGACTTGTGTCGCGAACTCGGAGATGCGCTTGGGCAGGCGCACAGCATGCGCCATTGTGCCGACATCGAGCGCGAGATGAAGTTGGCGGCGGATGCAAAGCGCGACTACGAAGCGGCCTTGGCGATCTACTGCAGCCGCGCCGACACGCCGCCTCTGGACCTGGCGAATACGCTGCGCGGGTTTGCCTTGTTGCAGGATGGGGCCGGCGTCGACGAGGAATCCCTGCTGCTGTGGCAAGAGGCAAGCCATCTGTATGAGACTGCCGGCGTGCAGGCTGGAGTGGATGAGGCCAAGCAGCATATCGCGTTCCTGTACGGGCGGTAGAACCCCGGCCCTCTCCGCCGCTCAGGCATCCCCCGCAACTGAGTGGCTTCCCGTTACAATGAAATCAATATGATCCGTTTTTCAACTGCCGGGGAATCCCATGGGGAGGCTCTCACCGCGCTCATCTCCGGGTTGCCTTCCGGCGTGCCTGTCGATTTGGACTTTGTGAACCGGGAGCTGTGGCGGCGCCAGCAGGGCTATGGGCGCGGCGGCCGCATGAAGATTGAGACGGACAAGGCGCACATCCTCTCCGGCGTTCGGCACGGCAAGACCATTGGCTCGCCGATTGCCATTGAGATTGTCAACCGCGACTGGAAGAACTGGGAAGAGAAGCTTCCCGTGGAAGCGGGCGATCCGGCCAAGCACCAAGCCGTGGCCTCCCCGCGGCCCGGCCACGCCGACCTGGCCGGCGCGTTGAAATACAACTTCCCGGATGCGCGCTATGTGTTGGAGCGCGCTTCGGCGCGGGAGTCCACCAGTCGCGTTGCCGCCGGCGCCTTGGCCAAGCTGTTTCTGCGCACGCTGGGCATTGAGGTCCTGAGCCACGTGATCCGCGTGGGCAAGGTGGAACTGGAAAGATCTGCCACCTGGGACGAGATCGTGGCCGTGGCCAGCAAAGACGAGGTCATGCTTGGCTGCGTCGATCCGGAGACCGAAGCGCGCATGAAGGAGCAGGTTGAGGAAGTCTCCCGCACCGGGGACACGGTGGGCGGCATATTTGAGGTGGTGGTGCATGGCGTACCCGCCGGCCTGGGTACCTACGCCAACTGGGATGAGCGGCTGGATGGCCTGCTGGCCTGGTCGGTCATGAGCCTGCAAGCGGTAAAGGCGGTGGAGATTGGGCGCGGTGTGACGGCGGCCGAGTCGTTCGGCTCCAAGGTTCACGATCCCATTCACTACGCGACGGAAGACAACGGCGCGCCCACGCGTTTTCGGCGCGATCAAAACAATGCCGGGGGCATTGAAGGCGGCGTCTCCAACGGCGAGGATCTCGTGGTGCGCGGCTATTTGAAGCCCATCTCTACCTTACGGCGGCCGCTGGAGTCAGTGCGCTTCGATACGCGCGAGGCCACCAGCGCCAGCTATGAGCGCAGCGATATTTGCGTGGTGCCGGCTGCGGGTGTGGCTGCGGAGGCCATGGTGGCGCTGACCGTCGCGGGGTTGGCGCAGCAGAAGTTCGGCGGCGACTCGGTGCTGGAGATGCAACGGAATTTTCGCGGGTACATCGAACAGATACGGGCGTACTAGCGGCAGATTCATTTCGGGATAGACTGATGCAGGAGGTCGGCGATGGTCGAGCTTGATTTCAATCCGCAAGTCGGCGAAACGGCCGAGGTCTTGAAGCACGATGGGCTGTTTGAGATTCTTGACCGGCATGCCAGTGCCAACGGGCAGGTAGAACTTAAGCTTAGGGGGCTTCGGGACAGGAGGTTACTGGACAATATCCATCACCTCTTCGTGGACTATCCCGCCGACGAACGGGTTCGGCGTGCGCTCGGGAACATCCTTGCCCAGGGTGACTCCTGGCCAGAAGACTTTGAAGAGGGCCAGTTTGATGTCAAATGGGATGACATGTACGATGGAACACCGCGAATCATGGTCTATTTTCATCTCAAACCTCAGGTCGTTCCCTCCGCTTCAAAGGCAAGAGTCTGGAGTAACTTCTATGCGAAGCTGCATGAGAAACTTCAGCCGCTAACTGATCCTGGAACATGGCTGCAGTTCTCTGCGAGAGAAGACCGGAGTGCCCAGCGTGCCGCTAGGCCCTTAACCGGATGAATAGGTATTAGCCCCGTGCCCCATCCATTCGCCGGTTTCTGGCGAATGGGTGGGAAGGCACAAACCTCAAGGAACTAAATCAAGCGGCCAGAGACCTAGCTGATGATTTGCTCGACCACTCCTCGAAGTTGATTTCTGCTCCGCCGGTTGCGGATATCGATTGTCGGCGCGCGGTCTCGGCCTCTTACTACGCTGTGTTTCATCTGATTGCAGCGGCTGTTGCATCACAGGTCAGTCCCCAAGATCCGGTGGGAGGGTGAAGTAGCTTGATCAACTCGAAGGAACGTAGACCAACGCAATGATTCTCAAGATCGTGAAATATCCCGAGCCGGTACTGTCGCAGCCAGGCGAACCGGTGACTGAATTCAACGCCGAGCTGCGCAAGCTGGTGGCTGACATGTTTGAAACCACCTACGCTTCGCAGGGCATTGGCCTGGCCGCGCCGCAGGTGGGCGTCTCCAAGCGCGTAACGGTGATTGACTTGAGCATGGGCAAAGAGCCCAAAGACAAGCTGGTCCTCATCAATCCGGAGGTCATCTACAGCGAAGGCAAGCTCTACGAAGAGGAAGGCTGCCTGAGCTTTCCGGAGATTCGCGAAAAGGTGACGCGCGCCGCGAAGGTTCGCATTCGCGCCCAGGACTTGCATGGCAAGTGGTTCGAGATGGATGGCGACGATCTGTTGGCGCGCTGCATGCAGCATGAGATCGACCACCTCGACGGCATGCTGTTCATCTTCCGCATGAGCGGCCTCAAGCGCGACCTGGCGCTGCGCAAGATCCGTAAGATGCAGCGCGACGGCACATGGTAGCGACGCGAGGAGTCAATTGAAGCTGGTCTTCTGCGGCACTCCTGAATTCGCGGTACCCACGCTGCAGGCGCTCCTGGCCGCGGGCCACGAGATTGCGCTGGTTGTTTCTCAGCCGGATCGGCCGGTTGGGCGCGCGCAAGTGCTCACGGCGCCGCCGGTCAAGCAAGCCGCACTCGCTGCGGGGCTAACGGTGATCCAGCCGGAGAAGATCCGCTCGAACTCTGACTTTCGTGCCCAACTGGAAGCCCTTGCGCCGGATGCAATTGTGGTGGTTGCCTACGGCCGCATCATTCCGCCCTGGATGCTGGCGTTGCCGCGCTTGGGATGCATCAACCTGCATGGCTCGCTGCTGCCCAAGTATCGCGGTGCGGCGCCCATTCAGTGGGCCGTGGCATCGGGGGACGCCATCACCGGCAACACAACCATGTTGCTCGAAGAAGGTCTCGACACCGGTCCGGTTCTACTCCAACAAACAGTTGAGATTGGCCCCGATCAAGCAGCGACGGAGTTGTTTGCCTTGATGGCGCACGCGGGAGCTCCGCTCATGGTGAAAACACTGGCCGGGTTGGCAGACGGCACGGTGCAACCCCAGCCGCAAAACCACGAAGGTGCGACCTATGCGCCGATCCTGGACCGCGAAGACGGCCGCATGGATTTCGCGGGACGCGCGGCTCATGAACTTTATAACCGCTGGCGTGGATTTCAGCCCTGGCCCGGTGCCTTCACAACTCTAACCTGCAAAAAACTTATCGTTCATCGCATGGCTCTTGCAGCGCCAACCGCTTCGCCGGTTGCCGCCGCTACAGAGACTGATCTCGCGGAGCCGGGGCAGATCCGAATCGAAGATCATCGGCTCTTTGCCGCATGCGCTGCGAACACCTGGATCGAGTTGGTCGCGGTCCAACTGGAAGGCAAGAAGCGCATGACGGCCGCGGAGTTCCTGCGCGGAAACCAGTTGCCGCGGGACGCGCGGTTGGGACACGCCACCGCATGAGCAACCCGCATCCGCGTGCGCTAGCCAAGGCCGCCCCGAAGAACCGACCCACAGCCATCTCGGCGGCACGCAAGGTGGCTTTCGACATCCTGCTCAAAGTGGAAAGCAGGCGGGCGCATTCGGACGACCTGCTCCGTGGCCCCGCAGTCGAGTCTCTTTCCCATCCCGACCATCATCTGGCCACGGCCCTTGTCCTCGGTGTTTTGCGCTGGCAGATTCGACTCGATCACCAGATTCAGAAACTGCTAAGCCGCAGTGCCAAGCTCGATCCCGAGGTTCGCATTGCTCTTCGACTCGGTGCATTTCAGATTCTCTTCATGGACCGCATTCCGGCGCGTGCCGCCATCGACGAAAGTGTTGAACTTGCCAAGCAAGCCGGGCATCGCTTCGCATCGGCCATGGTGAATGCCGTGCTCAGAAAGCTTGCAGCGGCTCCGCGCGCGGTGTTCCCTCAGGATTCCGTTGCAGAACTAGCGCTCGCTGAAGCGCACCCGCAATGGATGGTGGAACGTTGGGCCGCCACTTATGGTTTGGACATCGCGCGCGATCTGTGCCTGCATGGTCAGTCGGAGCCTGCGCATGTGCTGCGCCTCGCTGATCGTGCCGCCGAAGATGAGCTCGCGCGCTCAGGCGTAGAGATTGAACCAGCCCAACTTCTGACGGCCGCGCGCAGAGTGATTGCAGGCGATGTTGCGGGCGCCGCTGCATTCAAGGAAGGCCGGGTTCGATCGCAGGATGAGGGCTCGCAACTCATCGCGGAGATTGCGGCGTTTGCACCTCGGACAGGGGCAACGCGTGTTTTGGACGCCTGCGCGGCTCCAGGTGGCAAGACGCTGATCCTCGCCGAGCGCCTTGCTGCCACGCGCATTGTGGCTTGCGAGTCCAGCGCATCGCGCCATGAGCAACTACGGCAAAGGCTCGAGCCGCTGGGCGAACGAGTGGAGTGCCGCTTAGCGGACGTGACGGCTCTCCCGGAGGACGGGGTTTTCGATCTGGTACTGGTGGATGCTCCGTGCAGCGGGACGGGCACTCTGGGCCGCAACCCGGAGATCCGCCATCGCCTGAAGCCGGAAGATTTGCAACGCCAGGCTGAGCGTCAGCGCGCAATCCTGACGGCCGCATTACGCGCTGTGTGCCCGGGTGGCCGGGTCGTCTATTCCACTTGCTCGCTGGAGCCGGAAGAGAATGAGCAGGTCGTTGCGGAAGTTCTCGCAAATCACCCGGCAATCCAAGAGGTCTCGTTGGCAGAATCCATTGACTCTCTCGTGCAGCGGGGCATCGTCGTGCCCACCGCGGCGGACGGCCTGGAACAGGCCCTCACCCTGCAAGGCGCAATCCGCTTGCTTCCGGGCATTTTTACTTGCGACGGATTCTTCATCGCCATGCTGCAGAGAAGCTCCTAGGTTTCGGAGCACTGATCGAGTGCGTCGGGTGTCCCGAGACTCTACTCGTGGGCCAGTCGCAGCGCTTCGTAGTTGCGCCCCAGGTAGGCGCACAGAACTTCCACCACCAACTCATGATCGGCGCGCTGCGGCAATCCGGAAACGGTGATGCTGCCGACCACACCGGCCCCGGCGACGTTGAGCGGGAAGGCGCCGCCATGAGTGGCGTAGTCGCTGAGCGCCAGGCCCTGCTGTTCGGACAGCGTTTCATCCTTCGCTTTCAACTTCAATCCAACCGCGTAGGAACTGCGATGAAAGCGCGACACCACGTTGTTCTTGCGCCGCACCCATTCCACATTGTCGGGGGTTGTACTCTCCAATGCGGCGTAAAACAAAGGCTGTCCGAAGCGGCGCACGTCGATCACCACGGCGAGGCCGCGCTCCAGTGCGAGAGTGCGAAGGCGCACACCCAGATCCCATGCAACCTCGGAGTCTAGACGGGGCAGTTGGAGTTCTTTCTCCTGTTGCGCAATCTTGTCCAAGTCTTCGCTGCATCCCATCGCCAGCTCCTTCACCTCTGAAAAGCTACTTCGATACTTTCAGTGTCACGGTCACATTTTGAAAGACGCGCGATCCGGGAGCAGGCCATTGCGCAACGATAACACCAGGGCGAACCGGCGGCCGGGGCGGTGCATCGCCCGCGCCCACCGGAGCCAGGGGCTCCGTCACAAAGGTGGGCGTCGGAGTTTGAATGCCGACTTTGGTCAATTGATTCTGCGCGCCTGCCATGGTCATTCCCACCAGGTCGGGCATGACAAATCCATCGGGCGCTTCGTCGTCCGGCGCAGCCACCAGCAAATTCACGCTGGGCTGCGAAATGCCCTGCGCGTGCGCCGGCGGATCCTGCGCCAACACGGTTCCCGGAGCCGCCTTGCCCCATGGCAAATGCGCAGTGGTTCCTAGCTCAAGGCCCACGCGCCGCAGGGTCAATCCAGCCACGCGTTCGTCCTTGCCCACGGTATCGGGAACATCGACCTTTTGCGGTCCAAGGCTCTCGGAGACGCGGACACGCCACTCGCGCCGCACCACGGTTCCCGCAGAGGGCGACTGGGTCAGGATGTGGCCGGCGGCAATATCGCCGGAGTAATAGCGATTGTCCACATCGAGATTGAGGCCTAAACCAGCGGTCTGGCTGCGTGCCTCGGCAACGGTCATCCCCTGCAAGGCCGGCACTTGCACTTCGGCGCCATGAATGGCGAAGTGCATGGTGGCAATCGCCGACAGCAAGGCCAGCGCGACAAGCAGCATGACCAGCGACGCGATCTGCAGAAAGTTGATGACCGGCCGGTTCTTCATGGCTCTGGCTCGCCGTCGACAAAGACAATCTCGTACTCGATCGTGGCTGCTTTCTCCAGCATCTTCGACACCGAACAGTAGGTGCCTTTGGACAGAGCCACCGCATCTTCCACGGCTTTGCGGCTGAGTTTGCCGCTGACCGCATAGGTGAGCTTGATGTGGGTGAACACGCGCGGCGCAACGGGTGCCTGCTCGGCGGTTGCGGTGACGCGCAGACCGGTGAGCGGCTGCCGCTTCTTCTTCAGGATGGACACCACATCGACGCTGGTGCACCCGCAAAGGCCCATCAGCACGGCTTCCATGGGGCTGGGACCGTGGGTGTGCGCGGGATCCGCGTCGAATAGGATCGTGTTGCCGTTCTCCGCAACACCCTCAAACTGGTTGTCCTGTTTCCAGTCGCTCTGCGCAATCATGGTAGGTCCTTTTTCCTCTAACGTAGATTATCCGTCACTGGCTCGGGATGAATGGTGACGCGGTACACTTCCGGGCACTCCAGCTTGAAGCGGTCTTCGAGAGCCGTAATCACCTCATGCACCCGCATCATGGGCAGCTCATCGGGCAGCGTGCAATGGCAGGTGATCGAGATGTGATCGACCGTGCGGCCGACCGCGATTTCGTGCACATCCTTGATCTCCGGGAAGAGGCGCGCGGAACTGCGGAGCGCCAGCTCGATCTTGCGATCCAATTCGACCAGCTCGTCGGGCTGCTCGATGGTGGCCGGCTCACTCTCAATGTGCGTCAAGACAGAATCGATCTCGGGCGTTTGGCGCAGGATTTCGGCTTCCATGGCGGTCACAAATCCATGCGCGGCGAGCAGTGTCATATTCTCATTGAGTTCAACGTGCTGTTCCACGCGCAGGCGTCCGCGATGCGACTGCACGCTGAGCTCGTGCACGCTGACGTTGTTGCGTGCCGCCACAGCTCGCACGCGGTCGAAGATGCTCTCCGCGCGCGTCTCGCGGGGAACGGTATGGATCACCACATCGGCTTGGGGCAGCGCGCGATGAGCTGCCTCCGTTGCGGCGCGCACCAATTCGCCGGTGTGTTCGAACGTGTCGTGCCGTGGCAGCGCCAGCGTTAAATCGGCGAAGTACGTTGAACCGGCGCGCCGCACGCGCGCCTGCTCCACTTCGAGCACGCCCTTCACCTTGGCCACTTCATCCACCAGCCGTTGCCGCGTCTCCGCGGGGACCTCGTCCAGGAGAACGGCCACGGTCTCACGGCCCAGGTAAAGGGTCATGCGCAGGATCATGAGGGAAACCACAACCGCCGCAAACGGGTCGGCGAAGCGCAGCCAGCCGATGCCCAGCCGCATGCCGATCCAACTCGCGGCCAAGCCCCCGAGTACGGCGACGGTGGACCAGATATCGCTGGCAAAATGAAAGGCATCCACCGCCAGGGCCTGGCTGCCGGTTCGTTCGGCGACCGCGCGCAATTCGCGGGATCGCCACGCATCCACGGCGATGGACGTGAGAAGAACCAGCACCGGCCAGAGCGAGTGGTGCAGTTCCACGCGCTGGTGGACGATGCGCTGCATCGCTTCCCAAACGATCCATGCGCAGGAGAGGGCCATCAGCCCCGCCTCGCCAAACGCCGAAAGGTTTTCAAACTTGCCGTGGCCGTAGGTGTGATCTTCGTCCGCCGGCTTGTCACTGAGTTGGACAGAAAAGAAGGTGAGCGTCACGCCGATCAAGTCCAACGCCGAGTGGGCCGCGTCGGAAAGGACACCGAGCGACCCGGACATCAGGCCGGCCACCAGCTTGAGCACCGTCATGATGCCCGCGGCAATCATCGACTGCTGCGCAACCCGGCGCTTCTGCGCGGAGATCTGCGCGATCGATGTCTGGCGCGAACTGTTGGGATCGACCGTCATGCGTTTCTCAGGCAGCGTGGGTGCGCACGCCGGTATACAAGCCGGCGATACCGAACGTGTAAGGACGCCATTGGCAATCGGTGTACCCGGCAGCGAGCATCCGGTCGAGCATCTCCGTCGGAGACGGAAACTTCTCCACCGATGCGGGAAGATAGCTGTACGCGCTCTGGCCGTTGGCCGTTGAACCGCTGATCAGCCGGCCAATCGCCGGTAGAATGCGGTGAAAATACACGCCATAGAGCTTGCCCATCCATCCTCCCGGCTCGGCGAAGTCCAGAATGCCCAACTGGCCACCGGGCTTCAGCACGCGTGCAAACTCGCGCAGCCCCGCGTCGTAGTTGGCAAGGTTCCTGAACCCGAATGCGGTGACAACCAGGTCAAGCGATGCGGGCCGCAGCGGCATGTGCAAGGCGTCGGCTTCCAGCGCAACGGCATAGGGAGCGCCGGAAGCGGGCTCGCGTGCTTTGAAGCGGCGCTCGCCACGGCTGAGCATCTCGCGCGCGAAGTCGGCGGCCAGAATCGGCCGCGACCCGCGTGGCCGGCCCTTGAGCAAAGCGCGCGTCATGTGCCCGGTTCCGCAGCAGATATCCAGCACCGCGGCATCGGGGTCGGCGAGAATCGCGCGAAACCGGCGCGCGGTTTGCCACCACCACAGCCGGTCCACGCTGGCGGAAAGCACGTGGTTCAGCAGGTCGTATCGAGGCGCGATGGAATCGAACATCTGCTGCACGGCACGCGCAGCTTCCGCCTCGCTCCCTGCGCCCGCCGGCTTCGCACCTGTCACACTCATGCACTCCTCAATTCTTCAACGCCGCCGCAGTCCCACACCCCGCCCTGCACTCCGTGCCGGACTAGGATGCCGCCGGACGCGCGGCCTGGGCCAGCATATAGCGCACCGCGGCCTCCAGTTCCCCCACCGTTACATCCTCCACCACGCCCGCATCGCCGATCCCCACCGGCAGCACAAATCGCCTCACTCCGCCCACATTCTTCTTATCGGCATGGGTGGAAGCAAGAATTCTCCTTGGTTTCAATTTCAGAACCGGAAGCGGCCCGTATTGGTAGACAAGGTTCTGCAGGCGATCAAAATGGGCGCGCGTAATGGTGCCCCGCCTTCCTGCCAGGAACAGGGCGGCAATCATGCCCCACCCGACGGCCTCGCCATGGAGCAGCAGCTTGTAGCCCGTGGCCTGTTCCAGCGCATGGCCCACGGTATGGCCGAAGTTCAAAATCATGCGCAGGCCATTCTCGCGCTCGTCGCGGTTCACCACGCCCGCTTTCATCCGGATCGACGCAGCAATCACCTTCTCCAGCGCGTTCGGATCGCGGCCCAGCACTGGGTCGGCTTGCTCTTCCATGAACCGCACCAGCGTGCGGTCGCGGATGATGCCCGCTTTCACGCTCTCCATCAGCCCGGCGCGCAACTCGCGATCGGGTAGCGTGCCCAGCACCCCGATATCCGCAAATACAGCAAGGGGGTGGTGGAAGCTGCCTACCAGGTTCTTCCCTTCGGGAAGGTTGACCCCGGTTTTGCCGCCGACACTGGAATCCACCTGCGCCAGAAACGTCGTCGGCACCTGGACATAGGCAATGCCCCGCATATAGATGGCGGCCAGAAATCCGCCCACGTCGCCCACTATGCCGCCGCCGAAG
>Ga0302320_10004447_pt1 | contig 31848 bp, 23 predicted proteins | sample Bog_T0_3_FD_202130 | JGI IMG/M metagenome (GOLD analysis project Ga0302320, IMG submission 202130) | Peat permafrost microbial communities from Stordalen Mire near Abisko, Sweden - Bog_T0_3 | ecosystem: Environmental > Terrestrial > Soil > Wetlands > Peat | place: Sweden: Abisko, Stordalen Mire... | reverse complement strand
CCATGTCGCCCATCGCAGTGCATGCGGGAATGGAGGCGCTGCGGCAGGGTGGGACAGCGGCCGATGCAGCGGCAACCGTGGCTCTGACGCAGGTCGCTACGGCGCTGGGTTCCTATGTTTCCTATGCGGGGATTCTGGAGTTGGTCTACTACGATGCCAAGTCGGGCAAGGTGTCCACGCTGAATGCCGGATGGAACTCCTATCTTGGCGAAACCGACCCGAAAAGCATCCCTGTGGACGACCTGGGTCCGGTGGCCTTTGGTATGAAACCGACGGAAGGCGCAGAGGGGCGCAAGACGCTGGTCCCGGGGTTTATGGCTGGCATCGAGCAAATGCATAAGCGCTTTGGGCGGCTTCCGTTCCGTGAACTTTTTCAGCCTGCGATCTGGTATGCAGAAAATGGCATCACAATTTCACCGATGCTAGCGAAATTTTTCAGCATGCGCGAAAAGTATCTCTCGCGTACCGCGGAGGGGCGAGCATTCATGAATCAGGCTGGCGATGGTGTGCCAAAGTCGGGAGACCGCTTTGTTCAGGCCGAACTGGCGAAGACACTTCACGCCGTTGCGAGAAGCGGCTCCAGCTATATGTACACAGGTGCGTGGGGAGAACAGTTTGTTCAAGCCGCGCAGCGCGAGGGCGGGAAAGCGACGATGGAAGATATGAAGCGCTACCGGCCGATCTGGGAAGAGCCGCTCAGCACCACTCTTCTCGGACATACTGTGTTCGTTCCGGGCAAGAGCAATGGAGGCGGGAGCCAGGTGCTCGAAGCGCTCAATCTGGCGGAAGAGCTGAAGCTGGATCAGATGGGATCCTATGAAAGAGACCCGGCGGCATTCCGGACTCTCTCGCGGATCCTACGAAAGGTCGAATACGACAGCTACGTTGCCAAATACCTTCGTTCAAATCAATCAAGTTCGTTGTCGGAGGATCGCATTTCGAAGGCCTATGCCAAGGCGCAGGCCTCTGCTTTTGACGAGGTTCGGGATCCGTCGCAACCGGCAGATAACCATCACAGCGACTCGGTGGTCGTGGTTGACCGCTGGGGAAACGTCGCCGCTCTCGTGCACACCATCAATACGGTTCTATGGGGCACAACCGGCATCGTAGTCGGCGGCATTCCGATCTCCGATGCAGCGGGATTTCAGCAAGCAAGTATGGCGAGAATCAAACCGGGTGATCTCGTCCCTCATGACATGACTCCGGCGATTGCCATGACCGGCGACAAGCCCGTGCTGGCGATTGCGAGCATAGGCGAATCGCTGATTCCGGAGACAGTACGTATCCTTGTGGGGGTTCTTGCAAACCACCTCGATCCGCTCGCTATAACGTCCGCGCCACCCCTGCTTGTCAATAACGAGCCAGCGAAAGCAGGCGAAAGTTTTTCGACAAAGCCGGAACTTGTACCTGAAGGCGCCTATGATTTGAAATTCCTTCAGCATCTCCGGGCTTTGGGGATTAATACAGAGCAAAAACCCAAGCAAGAGGCCAACACGCTCAGAGGAACCGCCGTTCTGGGGACGATCGATCCACAGAGTGGTGTTTTGCGCGGTACTGAAACACCGGGTGTCTATGGCTTTGCGGCTGCCTACTGATCCCATCCCACAGGACGCCGCAACTAAACAGCGAGATTCTCTTGAGGTTGAACCCTTGTGAACTTAAGCGAGACTCTGCCGGAATCACGCGGATGGAACGACCCCGCAGATTTGAAGATAGTTGCGGGACCACATCAGATTCGAATCGGGAAATAAGCTGTTTGCGACTGGAGCCCTCAGCCGCAAGGCGGGTCCGGCATCCCAGTCGCTATGGGGACGTTTCGGGACAAATCCGGCTCGGTGAACGCTTTTGGGACTTATGCGCTTACCGAGCCTTCTCACGAGAGTGGAGAGAGCTGAACCATTGCTTCGTTGCACGAACGTCTCAAATAGAGGGGAAGAATTCACCACATGCTGCACTCTTCCCCTTATGGAGAGACCGAGGATACAGAACCACAGGAACGCGATCATTCCCTGATTCTGCGGAGCCTACTGTCCTCGAACCGCCAGTTACTCTGTCCGCAACGCCTGCATGGGGTCGAGCCGCGACGCTCTCCATGCGGGAACCACGCAGGCCAGTGCCGCAACCGCGAGCAGCGTTGCAGCCACAATTGCAAAGATCTCCGGATCGAGCGCGCGGGTCCTATAGAGCATGGAATCGGCATAGTGCCGGATGAGTTGTGCCGCTGCCACGCTCGCGGCAATGCCGGCTGCCAGGCCGAAGAGAGCGGGCCGCAGTCCATCCACGAGCATCAGGCGCAACACCTGCTCGCGTCGGGCGCCCAACGCAATACGGATGCCGATCTCCGTTGAGCGCTGCGTCATGAGGTACGAGAGCACTCCATAGAGCCCCACACATGCGAGCAGCAGGGACAAGATCGCGAAGGCCAGCACCAGGGTTGCGCTGAAGCCGGCGTTGCCAAGCGACTCTCCCACGACCCGGTCCAAGGTGAGGACGCTGGAGACGGGCATCTCGGGCTCGAGCGCCGCAATCTGTTTCTGCACAGGGATCGCCATCGTCATCGGATCGCTCACGCTGCGCACCGCCAGGGCTTGGCCTACATCGCCGCTGCCACCCGATCCGGAAAGGATCGGGAAATACATCGTCGGACTGATCGGCTGGCCCACCCGAAAGATCGTATCTCCGACAACACCGACAACCTCAAAATCTCCCTTGCCATACGCCGGAGGACGCAGGTGCTTGCCAATCGGATTCTCACCTGGGAAATAACGCCGCGCGAGCTCCTTGCTGATGATCACTTTGTTGGCCTTGTCTGTGCGGTCATGACCGGTGAAATAGCGTCCGCTGAGCAACGGGATTTGTAGGGCGCTGAAATACCCGGGATCGGCGCGGCGCTGCAGTGCGTTAGGCAATTCCTCGCCAGGCGGAAACGGAGGGTGCTCAGGAATGGTGAATACATCATCGCCCCCATAGCCCGCGCCGGGCAGCACCGAGCCCAGCGCCACGCCGCGCACGCCGGGCATTGCGCGCAAGCGCTCCAGAAGCGCCTCGTTGAAGGCATTCGCTTTTTCCGGCTTGTCGTATTTATTGGCCGGAAGACTGTAGTTCAAGGTCAATACATTGTCGGTGACACAGCCAAGTTCGGTCGTTCGCAGGCGGACGAAACTCTTGAGCAGCAGGCCACTGGCGATCAGCAGCACTACTGTCGCGGCAATTTCAGCAGTGAGAAGCGTCTTGCGCAAAGCGGTCCGAGAAACACTGCCGCCTGCATTGCGCGAAGAGCTTTGCAGAATCGCAAACACGGCTTTGCTTGTGGACGAGATTGCGGGTAACAATCCAGCAAACAGCGTAGCGGCAAAAATCATCGCGCAGGCGAAAGCAACAACGGCTCCATCGCTGCGAATCGACTGAGCACTTGGAAGGTCTTTCCAGGCTCGTGCAAGCCAGTGCGTCGCCGCGAGAGAGAGTGATAGTCCGGCCGCTCCACCCACAATGCAGATCAGCAAGCTCTCCGTTATCTGTTCGCGGATAAGAGTGAGACGTCCCGCGCCCAGAGCGCCGCGAATGGCAACTTCCTTTTGGCGAGCTGCGCCGCGGGCGACGAGGAGATTGGCAACGTTCAAGCAGCCGATCAGCAACATGCAGCCCGCCGCGGCCATGAGAATCAGCAGAGGCTTTTGCACTTCTTTCGCGAGGTCATCGGTTATGCTTCGCGTTGCCACGTCTTCGGCTACTGGGTCATGCAGATATTCCATGTGAGTGCGGTACTGCAAGGCCCTCACCTGACTGATGGCGTTGGAAAGGCTGACGCCTGGCCGCATCCTGGCCACAACAAAGCTGAAGTGAAAGTCGTGGTGCTTAAGCACAAACGGGGGGAAGCCGGCCGCGTACGGAACCCACACCTCTATCTTCGCGTCGGGATAGGTAAACCAGCTTGGGAGCACGCCCACCACCGTGTATGGCCAGCCATCGAGGTGAATTTGTCGGCCAACAATTGAGGGGTCGCCCGCAAACCGCCTTTGGAAGACGCTCCACGTCAGCATAACGGCGGTCCCATCCGAACGGTCTTCGCTTTCGACAAACGTGCGGCCCAGCGCGGGCTGCACCCCAAGCAGCGGGAAAAGATTCCAGGAACCTCCACCGGCCATTACCACTTCGGGAAGTTCGCCGCGCTCGCCCGTGATATTGAACCGCCCATAGCGCAAGGCGGCCATGTCTTCGAAGCCGTGCGTTTGTGCGCGCCAATCGTAGAAATCCGCAGGCGCCACCGGGTTGTAATTGAACCCATGCTGATTGCTGGAAGGCGATCGAAAATGCTCGTAGAGCATTACCAGTTGATCAGGGTCACGAAAAGGGAGCGGCCGCAGCAGGACCGAGCGCACAACGGTAAAGAGCGAAGTGGCGGCGCCGATGCAGAGCGCCATCACCAAAATGGCCATCAGCGAAAACCCGGGCGTGCGCAGCAGTGTGCGCAAAGCGTATTTCGTCTCCCGGTTGAAATTCTCCAGAGCCGGCAGGGAGTTTTGCATCCAAAGCGACTCGCGCACGTGCTGTGGGCTTCCCAGCTTGATGTGAGCCTGACGCCGTGCCTCCTCGGGGGACATGCCTCGGGCGACATTTTCAGCAGTTTCCTCGACAAGGAAAGACTCGATCTCGTTTTGCAGCTCGGCATCCGCGACTTTGCGATGAAAAAATCTGCGCCAGCTCATTGTCCGCCTCCGTTCTGTGCCATCTCTTCGCCCATGACCAGGCCGATCGCGCGCGTCATCTGCCGCCACCGGCTCGTCTCCCGTACCAACTGCTTTCGACCCACGGCGGAGAGCCGATAGAACTTCGCTTTGCGGTTGTTCTCGCTCAATCCCCAGTAGGAAGATACCCACCCGCGATCCTCAAGCCGATGCAGGGCCGGGTAAAGCGATCCTTGCTCCACTTCCAAGACGTCTTCCGACGTGCGTTCGATGACCTTGGCAATTGTGTGCCCATGCGCATCTCCACCAATCAGAGTCCGCAAAATCATCATGTCCAATGTGCCCTTGAGCATATCTAAGTCCGGCTGATTCTTCTGGCTCACGCGATTCTCCACTCGAACTTCTATGGGAGAGAATCATACACCACTCGAACATCTACGGGACACTCTTTTTGGGGTATTTGATCGATCAGGAAAGAATCGTCGATCCAGGACAGTCTGCCGTCTTCTCAGCGGTTGAATTCTAGTGGCTAATCCGCGTGAATTGGTAATTCATCATGGACGGGCGCGGACGAGGACGTCCGCGCGACAGCCGGCCAGGAGGCGCTACATTTCGTCCATTACCAAATCATGCAATCATGGCATTAGCCAAAGCATTCATGCTGCTTGAGTTACCCGCTGAACGGAGAATAGGTGCCCGTGAACGCCGCAGACTCCGCGAGCACCCTTGACTCGAGATATCCAAGTAGCGGGAAGGCTATCTCTGCGGCGGGAGCCAGCCATGGAGCCGCATCCAATTCTCCAGTATGCTGGGCCACACCAAAAGCGCCGGATAACTTCCACCGAGCGCCGTGCCATGCGGCCCCTGCTCAAAGATGTGCATCTCAGCCGGCACGCCGGCCTTAGTCAGCGCTTGAAAGAACACTACCGACGAGAGCACTGGCACGGACTGATCGGATTGCGTTGCATAAAGAAAATACGGCGGCGAGTCTCTTCGGACTTGTTGGCTCGGTGACATTTCCTGCACAACTTCGGCTGATGGGTGATCTCCGAGCAGTCCTTTCATCGCGTTTGGTTTCGCCACTTCCTGATCGAGTGTCAATCCTCCATAAGAGCTGATGGCAAAGTCCGGGCGGTCACTGATGCGATCTACCGGATCGGTTCCGTCAGCCTTTCCGCTGTCGAATCGTGTCCCCAGAACTCCCACCAGATGGCCTCCCGCGGAAAAACCCCAGACACCGATTCTCTCCGGCGAGACACCATAAGCCTGGGCGTGCGCGCGCACCCAGCGCACCGCGCGCTCACCATCGAGTATCGGAGCCGGGTAGAGGTATCTTGGGCCAAGGCGATAGGTCAACACAAACGCACTGACGCCATGCACATTCAGCCACTCGGCGATCCGCGTTCCTTCCTTGTCGTATGCCAGATGCGTATATCCGCCGCCGGGACAGACTATCACTGCAGTGCGCAGACCGTCTTTCAGCTTCGCATCGGGCGATGCGCCAAAGAACTCCAGATGGGGCTTGTCTTCCTCGGTATTTCCAATCGCGCCGGGTGCTTGTCCGTCCCAGAGCGGAATGATTTGACCGTGGGGAACGTCGTCCGCGGGCTGATGAACCGCTGGAAGCTGCGCAGACAACGAGGAGGCGAGCAGACTTAGGCCGAGCAACGCTACTTTCATGGTCACCGTTCCTGAAATTCTATTTAGCTGATGTGGCAGGATCGAAAATTCCACTCCTGAACTGCAATATCCTATCAGAACGATAGTCCAGGGCACTGGCGCTTCGCTATCCGTAACGAAGAACGCCCAGAGCAACTGCAGTATTCTATTCGCTGACTCTGCCTGAGGTTCCACGGCGCTGGGTAACTTCAGGGCAGTGATCCTTTTATGCGTTGGATGGATTGTTTCTTCGGCCATCATCCTTCCCGGTGAATCTCGCGACTGCCGGCGCCAGCACCCGCTCCTCCGCTCACGAACTCGGCGAAGTCATCCACCAGTTCAAGCTATAGCTCGCCCAACCTGATCGCAACTGCCCAGATAGCTTTTGCGATTCTTCCTTGCAGCATTGGTTTACACTGGGCGTGTTCTCGACGGCTCACGAAAAAATGAGCCGCACGACTGCTTGCGATGGCACAATGCTGCGCGCTGCGATGCCCGTCTGATTCAGAGGTCCAGCATGAAAACCGATTGGCGGCGATCTGCGATCCATTTCCTCCTGCTACTTTTTTCGGCGGGTGCCACCGCGCAAGCGCTGGACGATGTCGCCGTCGTCGGCCGCATCGACGTCGCGATCCAGGAACGATTGGAAAATGTTTTGAGCTTCACCGTCACCGAGCACTATCGCGTCTTCCGCAACCAGGATGAGACCCAGCCTGTGGCCGAGATGCTGGTGAAGGCCAGCTATCGCAAGGAGACCGGCAAGGAATACGGCGTTCTGAGTCAAACCGGCTCGGCGTTGATGCGCAAATTCGTACTGGCTCCGATTTTGGAGAATGAAAAGCGCATCAACCTGCCAGGTAATCGCGAAGCGGGTTTGTTTACATCGGCAAATTACGAGATGAAGTTGCAGTCGAACCGGACCGTGCGCATCGATGGACACGATTGCCTTGTTTTTTCGTTGACTCCGCGACACAAGGCTCCCAACAAGATTGCGGGAACCATGTGGGTGAATGCGGCCGATTACACCATGGTTCGGGTGGAGGGAATGGCGTCGAAAAACCCTTCCTTCTTGGTCGGCCCCACAGAGATGATGCGCCAGTACACGATGGTGGCAGGCTACGCGCAGGCTGACCACTCCCGGGTGGTCTCCCACAGTCCCGTCTTCGGCCGTACGGTTATTACGATTGATTATCAGGATTACCAAGTACATCTTCGCGGAGGACACGGAAAATCTTCTCGCGGCTGCATGGATATTAAAGTGGAACCGGGTGAGTGAGAGATCTTATGCGCAGTCATGTCGCCACCTTTCTCGACGATTTTCGCCGCCACGGCAGCCAGATCGCAGTGGTTCGCCATCGCGGCGTCCGGCGCATTCGCACCAGCTACGCGGATATTGCGCGCCTGGCCGGCCGCTTTGCCGCCTATCTCACTGAGCGCGGTATCGCACCCGGCGAGCGTGTCCTTTTGTGGGCCGAGAACAGCGCTGAATGGATGGCCGCGTTTCATGGCTGCATCCTGCGCGGCGTTCTGGCAGTGCCGCTCGACGCTTACGGCTCGCCGGACTTCGCTCAGCGCGTCTGCGCCGACGTCCGTCCGGCGCTGGCTGTGGGCGACCTTGCACTGCTCCGCCAACTGCCAGCCGAGCTACCCCGACTGGCCTTCGAACAATGGACCTCTTCGCTGCCCGATGCGGAAGCCGGCCCGATTCCCGACTTGAACCTCGACGCGCCGCTGCAGATCCTCTTTACCTCGGGAACCACCGGAACACCCAGGGGCATCGTGCATACGCATGGCAATATCCTCTCCAGCGTCACGCCTATCGAAGAGGGTGCGCAGCGCTATATGCGCTATGAGCGCATCGTTCACCCGCTGCGTTTCCTGCATACACTGCCGCTCAGTCACGTCTTCGGGCAAATGATGGGTCTGTGGATGCCTCCCCTCTTTGCCGCCCAACTGCATCTGGAAAGCCGTCTGGCCGCGCCGCGCCTCATCGAGCTGATCTGTCGCGAGCGCATCTCTGTTCTGGCCGCTGTGCCGCGCGTTCTGGCAGTGCTGAAGTCGCATCTGGAACACAGCCGCCCTGCCCTGCCGCAGCGCGTTGCCGCCGCGCAGGGGTGCTCCGTCTGGAGCCGATGGTGGCGTTTTCGCGATGTGCACTCCGCATTCGGCTTCAAGTTCTGGGCCCTGATCTGCGGCGGAGGAGCGCTGCCCCCAACCGTAGAGAAGTTCTGGAACACGCTCGGCTTTGTTCTTATCCAGGGCTATGGCATGACGGAAACCACGGCTCTCGTTACCCTCAACCATCCCTTCCACGTGCAGAAGGGAAGCATCGGCAAGGTGATGCCAGGGCGCGAAGTGCGTGTAGGCGCGGACGGCGAACTGCTGGTACGCGGCCCCATGATCGCCAACGCCGCATGGAGTGATGGTGGCCTGCAGCCGCGCGCCGACGAATGGCTTGCCACCGGCGATCTGGTCGAACGCCAGCCCTCCGGTGAGTTTAATTTCGTGGGCCGCAAGAGCGAAGTCATCGTCACCGCTAGCGGCGTCAACCTGCATCCCGAAGACCTGGAGTCCGTCATCGAGCAGCAACCCGGCGTGCACGCCTGTGCCGTCGTCGCAACCGAGACCGTGAACGGCCCCGAGCCCTGCGCAGTCCTCGCCTTTCGCGGCACAAACGAGCAAGCCACCGAAGCCATACGCTACGCCAACGACCGTCTGGCCGACTATCAGCGCATCTCGCGCTGGATGCTGTGGCCGGAGCCCGATCTGCCTCGCACCTCAACGGGAAAGATCCAGCGCAAGGCCGTCTCCACCTGGCTTGCCGGCACGCAAGCCTCCACCGGCGAGAAACCCGGCACCTCCGCGTCGGAGCCTTCAGACTCTCTCGATTGGCTGCTCAGGCTGATCCTTCAAATCACCGCGGAAATCCCGGCCAACACCACCGACGCCGCCCGTCTGAGCGAAGATCTCCACCTCGACAGTCTGGGCCGTGTGCAACTGGCCGCCACCCTCGAAGACCGCGTGGGATCGGCACCCAGCGACGCCGCATGGGACCGCTTGCAAACCCTGGGCGATCTGCGTAGCTGGCTCTCCACGGCCGCCTCGATTGAACCCGCCGCACATCCAGCGCGAAGTGCATCCCCAACGCAGCTTGCAGAGCAGTTTCCATTGCACGCCGTCCCACCGTCCCTACCGGAACCAGAGAATCAAGCCGACCAGCCGACCTGCATCTATCCCCACTGGCCGTGGTGGCCGCCCGTCGCCTGGCTGCGCTCGGCCTTTCTGGAGGCCTGCGTGCGTCCTCTGGTCTGGCTGCTTGCCGCGCCGCGCGTCGTCCCCTTCGGCCAACTCGCAACTCAACCGCCTCTGCTGATCGTCGCCAATCACGCCACCGCATTTGATGGACCGCTCTTGCAGTACGCGCTGCCCGGACAACTGCGCCGTCACATGGCCATCGTCATGCGCGGCGAAATGCTCGACGATTATCGCCACTTCCGCAATCCCGAGCGCCGCTCCGCACCGGCGCGCTTCTACCTCCCCGGCCCACTCATTTACGTCCTGCTGACGGCGCTTTTCAACGTCTTTCCGTTGCCCCGCAAAAGAGATTTTCAGCGCAGCTTCGCGCACGCAGGCGAAGCGCTCGATCACGGACTGCATGTTCTGGTCTTTCCCGAGGGGACCCGCTCTGCCGATGGAACGCTGGCCCCGTTCCGTCCCGGTATCGGCTTGCTGGTCAAGGAATCCGGCGCTCTCGTTCTCCCTGCCGCCATCCGCGGCCTCGGCGAGTTGAAACGGCGACGCCGCAACTGGTTCCGCTCCGGCTCTCTATCGATTCATCTCGGAGAAGCAATTCAATTCTCTCCCGAAGAGACTGAGGCCGGAATCGCATCCCGCCTTCACGCCGAAGTCCTGCGCCTGCTCGAATCAATCGCACCGTAGACTCTCACTGTTTAGAACTGCAAAGACCCAATTCGATTTGCATGCATGGTTTCAGCGCGAATCAGCAAAGAAAATTCGTTGTCGTTGGACCACTGCTGATCTCCACTGGCGACGAGCCAACACACTCTTTCAAGTCCGGCTCGCGTGGTTGTCAGGATTACTCCCCAAAAGCGGCGACAGGATGCTGAGCGCCGGTCAGGGTACTCCCGTCGCCTTGACGACTCCCAAGGAACAATCAAATGTTCTCTGCCGGGATGACCTGAAATCCGAGTTGGGCAGCCTTCCTGCGGAGGCGATATTCCTCTCGCTTTATGGTGTCTACTTCGCACTTGTGAAAGACGCTCTCGTCGTATCCCACCTTTGTGCTCAAAAGGTGGAAGACAATGCGAGCAAGCTTGTGGGCGGTGGCTGTGATCGCCTGAGGTCTGCCGAGTTTGCGGGTGATAGTCTTTGGCGTGGTGTAGCGATTGCGCGCACATGCGAAGGGCGGTCGCGACGCGGCTTCGAACGCGTCGGCTTTTGGTGAAGAGCACCGTTCCGCCGCTGATCTTCCTCTCAGGACAAAGTCCTAGCCAGGATGCGAAAGCAGAGGCATTTCGGAATCGGGAAACATCCGTACCAATCTCGCAAAGGATTGTTTGAGCCGTGAGTGCACTGATGCCAGGCACATTCGTAAGATCCACTCCAAAGATCCTGTATAGTTCACCACGGAGATCGAATGTTTTCGGCTCGTAGTGGCGCGCACAATGGGAGTTTACCTTCGTTCGTGCCGGAGTTGTTGGCTGGGCTGTCTCGGCCGTTTTCAATTCTCCAAGCTGCAGTTGAATCTCCCGATCGGCTTCAAGAACCAGTTGCTGGTAGTAGCGAAAAGCCTCCAGGGACTGGCGAAGTGCGAAGAGATGCTCTGGGAGGTAATCGCCTTCGAGTGACTTCGCTATGATGTCCTCGCTGCTTTTCACGCCGCCGTGGCAGAGCCGCGCCAGTGCGAGTGGATCCCGTTGACCTGCAAGAACCGCATCCAGGATCCTAAGGCCACTTACTCCCGTAATGTCGTTCAGAACGCGATGAATCTGTAGGTTCATCAGGTCCAGAGCCTTCTGCATGTGCAAGACGTGCTCCGCTGCCATCTGAATCAGGCTGGCGCGATGTCGCCAGAGGGATCGGATGGCGCAGATAAATCCAGGCGGTCGAAAACTGGCACGGAGCAGACCAACCGAGTGTAGATACTGGAGCCACTGGCAATCGTAGACATCGGTCTTCCGGCCTGGCACGTTCTTCATGTGCTGTGCATTCTCAAGGTAAACTTCAAGACCGCGCGCCTCCAGGATCTGATAAATGGGAATCGAGTAAACGCTGGTAGATTCCATCGCGACAGAATGAATTCCGCACTGCTCTAGCCAATCGGCTAGCGCGTGAAGGTCGCGCGTGAACGTCGGGAAACTGCGGACGGGGCGGGGATCTCGATCAGCGCTGACGGCAACGAACAACTCGCTGGCGCCGACATCTATGCCGGCTGCATCCGGATGCAGGACTGGAAGCGTGTCGCATCTTCTTTTGCTCTTCTTGGCCATTTGCTCCTCCGATGATGCCGGTCGGATGCCCGGGGCGCGGACACAGAGCAAACTCCCAAGCGAGATCGTCGCCGGAAACCGGCTGCCGTCATCACACGTCTGTACGCCACCCCAGACCCACGCTTTTCGGTCGGGCTTCTTACCGAGCACCAGTGTCGCCGCGGGCTGTAGCTGCCATCCGACCGGCTAACACCATCATCGCTCGACTCGTGTTCCTTTGCACCCTGTCTGGCCAAAGATGGCCAGTTCCACGCTTTCCGGGACCGATCTCGGCTCGTGAGAGTTGCTTCCATTGATGCGAGAGCGGTTCCTGGAAGACTATGCCCAACCTGGCTTCAATCAGGGTCGCCACAGCCCAGGGCTCGCGTCGACTTGAGGGGATTAGCTCCGAGGTACTCCATTCCTGGAACCGCCTTAGACCCGCAGATGCACAGGGGAAGTGCACCGTCGGTCTGACGGGGGAGGAAGCAATGCTCACTCCGAGCGCAGAGCGGTAACAGGGTTCACGGTTGCAGCGCGACGCGAAGGCAGATAACACGCCACCCAAGCGGTTGCCGCAACACCGAGAGTGATGGCGATGTATGTGAGCGGATCGACGGGGCTCACACTGAAAAGGATCGAGGACATGATGCGCATGGTTATGAATGCGACAGCCAAGCCGCAGGATGTGCCGATGGCTGTCAGCCACAAACCCTGGCGAACAAACAAAGATGTAAGCTCGCCACGTTGTGCGCCGAGAGCCATGCGAATGCCGATCTCGCGTGTTCGTTGCGACACTGTGTAGGAGATGACTCCGTAAATTCCAACAACTCCAAGCAGCAAAGCCATCCCACCCGCAGTGCAGAGCAGGACAAGCGTGAACGATGTTCGCGCCATTGACTTTGTGTAGAGCTCGCCGACAGTTGTGGGGTCCGCGAGGGGCACGCTGGGATTGACGGACCAGACCTGCTCCTGCACCTCTTTCATGAAGGCCTGCGAACCGGCGCGGGGGCTGCGGATCACGAAGGCGACGCCGCGGCGCAATTGCTGTTTTGATCCTTCGAAATTGTCCAATATCAAAGGCCAATAGACGGTAGTGGGGGAGGGTTGATCGACACCGTTATCGTGCATGTCCTGTGCCACGCCGACAATCTCACGCCAGTCGTCGGTCGAAGCGACGCGGATTTTCTTGCCCATCGCTCCTTGTGCGCTGTGCCTGTACTCCTTTGCAAAGCCTTCGGAGATGACGGCTACGGGAAGCTTGTTGTACGTGTCCGTCCAGGTGAGATCGCGGCCGGCAATCAGCTTTGTGCCCATCGTTGAAAAGAATCCCGGAGCAACGGACTTGAATCGGCGTATCGGAGGCAGCTCACTCTCTTTCAGCACATGATCCTGGGCATAGAGAATGTCGTTGTTATCGAATCCATCCAGGGGAACAGCGGTGCTGAAGCTGACAGATGACACGCCGGGAATGGCGGCCAGCTTGTTGAGAATATCCTGCTGCATGCGAACCACCCGCTCGCCCTGCGCATCGGGTATCTGCGTTTCGGGAATGTAAAAGCGGAAGGTCTGTAGAGAGTCGGGCGCGCTGAAGCCGGGATCGACATGCATGAGCGCCTGGAAAGTGCGGATCATAAGGCCGGAGCAGATAAGCAGCACCAGCGCCAGCGCTACCTGAACGACGACCAGGGCCTTGCGCGCATTATGCCGCTCGCGGCTTTGGCTCAAGGCACGACCGCCTTCGCGCAGGCCGCTCGTCGCCTTAACTCCAGTGTATTTGAAGATGGGAATCGCGCCGATCAGAATGCTGGTGAGCAGGGCCAGGCCCAGCGTGAACAGCAAGACCGGAATGTCGATACCGATCTCGTGAAGGCGCGGCAAACCTGTAGGCGCAGCAGCAACGAGGGCTTGCAAGGCGCCGTATGCCAGGCCCAAACCGATGGCAGCGCCGGCAATGCCGAGTATCAAACTTTCAAAGAGGAGCTCAGCGGCGGTTCGTCCCCAGGGCGCGCCGAGGGCAGTGCGTATAGCAAGTTCCTGGCGGCGGCCTTCTACGCGCACCAGCAGCAGGTTTGCGACGTTGGCGCAGGCAACCATCTGCACCAGGGCAATGGAGCCCATGAGAACCCACAGCACTTTACCAATGTCGCCGACAACATCCTGCTTCAGCGGGCGGAGATTTGGGCTGATGTGGGCCTTGTCGAAGATAGCGGGACTGAATCCATCGGGCGCGGGAAAGCTACGGAAAGTGATGGGCAGCAGGCGAGCCATATCGGCGCTGGCCTGTTCCATCGTGACTCCAGGCTTGAGCCGGGCAAGGGCGCGCACGCTGAACATGCCAAGCTTGACCTTGCTTCGATCCCACTGGAAAGGCATGATGATGGCCGCATCGGCGTAATCGAGGAACTGAAAGCCTCTGGGCAGCACACCGATAATCTGCCGCGTCCTGCCGTCGACGGTAATCGAAGCGCCGATCACCGAGGATGCGCCACCGTATTTCTGGTGCCAATAGGCATAGGAGATTAGCACGGTCTCCGGGGCGCCTGCCGTATCGTCCTTGCGCGTGAATAAGCGGCCCAACGCCGGAGTCACTCCAAGCAGCGGAAGCGTGCCGTCGGTGACATCGAGTCCGCGCACGTGCTCTGGTTCTCCGGCACCGGTCACGTTCACCGCGTCGCCATCGTAGACGCCGATATCTTGAAAAGTGGTGTTCTGCTCGCGATCGATGAAATAGATCGACCGGCACATGTTGAGCTCTTTGATTCCGATGCCGGGGGCGGTGTGCCACACGCCGATCAGCTGCTCTGCATGGGGATACGGCAGCGGCTTCAGCAGAACGCCCTCCACCACGCTGAAGATCACCGTGTTGGCGCCGACGCCAATGGCGAGCGTAAGCAGCGTGATCGCCGTAAACAACGGGGCACGGCTTAGTCTGCGAAGGACCTGCCTGAGCTGATCGAAGAACATTGTCATGTACCGGGCCTCCGTGGGCGCTTTCGCCTGCATTGTGCTCAGGCGCGTGTATTTTGTGATCGACTCTGTCGGCATCGAATACAAGATCTGGAGACCGAAGGTTCCGTGGAACAGGACTGCCGCATGATCCGCGAAGAGAAGCCTATCTTTGCTTTGTGCATTTAGGCTTCCAAAGGAAAAGAGCGGAATTCTGTTGAATTGTCGAGTGTTTTAGAGACGCCGGCAAGAAGTGGGGAGGTCGGGGCGTTCGAATCCGCAAAAGGCTGTTCGATTCCGGACACCCGTCATTCGTCGGCTGGAATTCCTTTGCCAGGCTCACGCGTCGTGCAATCCACAAGAGCGCGGCTTTTCATTTCCTGTTTGCGTTCGACGGGCGACTCGTAGCGCCACCGTCCAGGGAGCGTGAATAGGCCCTCGATCAAACGATGTCACCAGAAGGCTAAAGCGCTCACTGACCTAAGGTAGCGCGCATTTTTTAGGATTACTTCTCAAGAACTCCGATTGCAACTGCCACCCTAAGGTGTTAGGCCGACGCCGCATCCCAGTCGCCATGGCGACATTCTGGTACTAATGTGCCCTCCTGACTTGTCTCTGCTGAGACATTCGCAATTACTTCAGTGGCAGGTAAACATCGGTAATCATTTCTCCTTCCCGGAGATTCGGACCAACGTTAACGTAATGGAAAAAGATCGGAAAATCGCCTGGCATCTCCCCACTCTGAGGTAACCATTCTTCGTATAAGTACACCGCAGCCTTGTTGTTATAGCGAGAGCCGATGTCTCTTGCAAGAGCACACCTGTTACGCGGAATCACCTTGCTGACGATTCCGAAAGGGTTTGGTTCCACCTCTTGTTCGAAGGATAGACAAAAATCAACATGGTGAACTGAGTCCGGCGTGGTGCGCGGGTCGGTAAAGTGGACGCCGTAACTACGATGCTTGAGCGGGTCCAGCAAGCGCCGCTCAAGTTTCCACACAATTAACTTCCGCGCTGTATCGTGCTCCGATGCTGGCGACCCGAAATGTTCAATCGTAGCAACCTTCGTCTCAGGAAATACGACTATCTGGACATCCATGAGTGCTCCCCGTTCACCCTTCTGATCATCAGCGCGTAATCTCTTCTCTGCTGTTGAGTCTGCAATGCGCGAATGCAAAACACTATAATAACCGGAGGAGCAGTGAAGCCATCGCGCTCACTGAATTAGGGTTAGGCTGCGATCCGGGGATCGTGAACGATAAACGCCGTTCCCAACGGGTACCATGGTTGATGTATCCGATCCAGGGATCTACCACGCCGATCTTGCCCGATTTGCCTCTTGAACATCGCAGGAACCAATCGACTGCGGCTACTTGAAAATCCTTGGGATGCATCCCGGGGTGAATATTACCGGTGTTCTTCCAGCCATTCCGAAGACTGGACGACCGGAAGCTGCAAGGCACGTTCGCGATCAAGATCGAGTGAACCGACATGGATCGCCTCTGGCGATTGCACCCACTTGAAGATGGATTGCCGGAAGAGGGTGACAAATCTGTTCACCCAGTCGTTGACCCGCTCCGCCGGGTACTCGGGGAACATCTGGCCGACAACTTCAAGCACTTCGTTGGGAGCCATCTTCTCTCCCGCAAACAATGCGTAGCAGGCATCCAGAACCGGGAAGGGCATGAGTTCTTTCTCGTCCTCTTGCGCTTCGGCCAACTCGGCCGAGGATGTGCTTTCCAGCAGCAGGGTCAGCGTTTCCGAATGGAAGATCGTGCGATTCAGGTGATCAATGTAGAGAATGATCACGGTCTTGGGAAGGTTGGCCAGCACCGAAAGCGCGCCCATCAAATCCGCGCCGATGGTCATGTATCCGACAGCCTTTTCGCTCATGTTGCCGGTTTGCAGCCACATGCCGCCGGTGGCGTTGGCCCAGTCCCACATCCGCTTGGCGCGGATCCGAGCCTGGATGTTCTGCAAACCAATCGGGGTGACTTTCTCGCCTGGATTGAGCATGGCTTTGGTGTTTTGAATTGCTTCTGCATATTCTTCGGCGATTGAGAGTTCCTTGAATCCAACGCCAAGCTCCCGGACGATCTTCCGCGCGATGCCTTTGGTCAGGTCGGAATTAAAGTGGGTCGGCATCGAGAAGGTCTGGATGAAGCGCTCAAGCTCGGCTGCAGGCAGATTCATGCGCCGGGTCGCGGCAAGATAAGCAAGCAACAGCACGAGAACCGAGTCTTTGCCGCCGGACAAAGCCACGCCAAGGCATCGGAAGGCCTTGGTCTTGCGGTAATAGCCTTCAATGCCCACCGTGAAGGCTTCTGTCAGATCATCAAAGAACTGCTGGCGGGGGCTGGGTTGAATGTTATCGGGCGGTAGAAAGAAATTCCTTGTCGCCGGCACAGGGTAGGAATAAGAGGGAAAATTGACCAGGGCCTTCACCTGACAGGTCATTTCCTTTACCGGCTGCGTACTGCGAAGGTAGCTCTCCCGGTCGGTTCTCCATGTCGAATTCTCCCGCCGCTGACGCGATGCCCGGTCGAGATCGACCACAGCGCAGGAGTAGCCGTCCTGCCAGCGAGGAGCTTCGTGCAGCATCCGTCCGCACTGGTTGACAAAGCCTCCGCCGTCAAAGACCAAAGCCCCGTTCGCCCCAAACTGGTTGATGTAGACCACCGTTGCCGCGTTGTCGCTGGCGCGGGTCGAGATCATCTCCTGGCGTGTCTGGTAGACACCGGCGCGGAAGGGCGAGGCGGAGAGATTGACGATGAGTTCAGCGCCGCTATACGCACGACGCCGCATGGGGCCATCGGGAGACCAGATGTCTTCACATACCTCGACGGCGACCTTCCCCAGCCCGCAGGGAAAATTGAAAATGAAATCTCCGAAAGGAATCCCCTTCCACTGGGTCTCGAACCCGGCAAATCCCGCCGAATAGGTCCGCTTCTCGTAGAAGACGCCATAGGTGGGCAGTTTCTCCTTGGGGACAATGCCCAGCATCTGCCCCTCGGCGGCTACGAGGCCGACGTTGTAGGCGTTCGAATCGATCTGGACGGCGGCGCCGAAAACAAACACGGTTTTCATGCCGGCTGTCGCCCGCAGAAAGCGGTCGATCTGCGCGGCCTGCGCTGAGAGAAAGTGATCCCACAGCACCAGATCCTCAACCGGGTATCCGGAAATTGCTTGCTCGGGAAAGCATCCCAGCGTGCATTCGTCCTGGTTCATGCGCTGTGCGTTCGCGATCATCCGGTCGGTATTCGACGCAAGCGCTCCCACCGTGGGATCGCCGTTGGCCATGCCGATTTTAATAAGTCTCATAAGTCGTCCTCGCGAGTTACAAATGTCACCCGCCTGTTTCCGGTTCTGCCACTTTCAATGGGATTGAAGATATTCGCTACCTCAGGAAGCTGACGCTATCGACCAGCTTCATGCCCCTGGCCCTCATCTCGGAGACAAACTCCGCACCCAACTGCTCGCAGCCGGAGACATCGCTCGTGCAATCCTCGAGCAAGTGCAGCTTGCCGATGTTGGCCGCATCGAAGTGGGTCGCAAGGTCTCGCAGCGTGTTGGCGACGCAGTGCGATCGAGCCTCTCCCGCCACAAGAACAATGTCGGCTTCCTGCAAGTCGAGCAGAGACTTGTTGAGAGACGTGGCAGGGTCGGTCGGGTCAGGCACATCCGCCATTGCGGCAGAGTAGTGCTCCGTGCGGTAGTTGCTGCCCTTGGGGATGTAATGGACCATGGAAAACTGCTTTTCTTCCCACTCCAGCAGCGCGCGGTAGAGAGTGGGCTCTACGGCATGACCGGCGCTCCCGATCAGGCAGTGCGGAGGCCAGATGGTCAGGGGATAGCGGCCTCTAACGGCGAGTTCCTGCACATAGGAACGGCACCAGGCTTGATCCTCATGCCGTAGTCGCGCGCTCGGCCGCCAGAGGCCGTCTGCCACGTCCTCAGCTGTAATAGTGGTGAAAGGGGCAGGCTCTTCCCCAAGGCGATTGACCCACATCATCGGATGGGCGATGTGCATCAGGTGGTGGGAATCCATGGTTACGTGAATTCCGCTCAGCTTGTAGCCGCAACGAGTGACGAAGGCCGCCAACCGTTCCGTATCTTTCGTTGCGCCGGGGACAGGAAGCTTCGAGCCGGGCAGGTCCATGAAGTCGATTTGAGGGTCGATGATGACGAGTTCAATGCGCGGATCAGACATCGCTTGCTCCTTTCGAGCGAAACCAGAGTTCTTGTGGCCCGGCGAGTTTCCTGCAAGGTCGCCTCTCCCTGGTGGTCGCGTCGACTTTAGGGCAGTGCCTTCGGGATACACCAACTCTGGTTTCGCTTTGGCCGCCTCACTGCAGACCGCGACCGCCAGGTTCATGCTGCAATCTAAACGGAGAAGACCTTGCGCAGATAGGCCACGTACTCCTGGTCCAGGCACATGGTCTTGCCCGGGCTGTCCGAAAGCTTCGCGACAGGTTGCCCATTGCAGCGAGTCAGCTTCATGACGATGTTCAGAGGCTCATGCGGAGTATCGTTCATCAGGAACGTACCAATCCCATAGTTGGTCCGGATCCGCTTCCGGAAGTACTTGAACAGGCCGAGCGCCTTCCTGAAGTCGAGGTTGTCAGAGAAGGTCAGGATCTTCGAAAGGGGATCGATGCGCAGGCTCCGGTAGTGCTCGATGCAACGCTCTCCAAACACAAACGGGTCGCCGGAGTCGTGGCGCAAGCCATCGAAAAGCTTCGCGAAGTATAGATCGAAGTTGCGCAGAAACGCGTCCAGACCGACCACATCCGTCAGCGCGTAGCCGAGATCGCCGCGGTATTCCTGCACCCATCCCTCGAGTGCGGCCTTCAGCGAATCCGCCAGCCGGAAGCCGAAGGCCTGATATGCCTGCAGGTACTCATGGGCCATGGTGCCGATGGGGGTGAGACCGAGATCAAACGCGAGCTGGACATTGGATGTCCCGCGGAAGTTCAGGGGTAGTTCCCTGGCCAGGATAGTGGCGACTTCGGTCTGCCACGCTTCCGAGTAGCGCCGGCGCAGACCAAAGTCGAAGAAGAGGAACGGATCTTCAGGATCCATGGCTTCCGGGCAGGCCTTCACCAGTTCAATCTTCTCGTACAGCCTACGCCGCGCTTCGTCGAGCACTCCCTGCTGGGGCAGCCGCCGGAAGTAAAGCTCGTTGACGATCTGCAGAACGAAGATCTCAAAGCCCATCACGTGAATGATGGGGCCCCGGGCGACGATGCGCAGATCGTCACAGTCTGCGGTTACTTCGATAAAGCGGCGCTGGTAGCGGAAGATCGACAGGAAGTCGATCATGTGAGGCTTGAGGAAGCGCAGGGTGCGAAGGCTGGCCAGATCTTCCGGTGTGAAGCTGAGAGTGCAGAGGTGATCCAGTTCCGCGTTCACTTCGTCGACCAGTTCGGCCAGCGGGTAGGCCGGCTTCGATCTGCATAGAAACCTGTATTCCCCTTCGGCATCGGGATGAGAGGTCAGAAGGGCCTGCAGCATTGTCAGCTTGTAAAGATCCGTGCCAAGCAGAGAAGTGACAATTCGTGAGGCTGGGGTCACAAGCGTGCTCATGTTTTCTCTCTTTCTTCTGTCGCGTGGCGCTTCTAGCGCGTGGTCTCGGCACGAAAAGTGAAGGGCAGTTTCTCTTCGAGCTTGTCCTGAAACCATTCGATGATCGGCAAGTGGTCCTCGAAGAATCGCTCCGGCTGGCGGTAGCACTCATAGATAGGCATCCAGAGAGCGCCCTTGGCGTCATCTCCGCCTCGTGAGCGGATTCCGGGCAGGATGCGGTCCCTGCTGTCCTCCAGGCGAATCCCGAAAGCTTCCGTGATGACCCGGCCGCGGCTACTGCGGTTCGGATGGTCGAAGGTGTGCTGCACCTGCAGTCCGGCAAGCAGCTTTTTCCGCTCCACACTCAAGCCGGTCTCTTCCTTCAGTTCCCGCAGTGCACATTCCACCAGGGTTTCATCCTGGTTCAGATAGCCTCCGGGCAAGGCAAAGAGGCCCTTTCCCGGAAAGCCTCCGCGTACAACCAGCAGCACATGTCCGGATACCATGACCACGGCGTCGGCAGTGTTGAAGGTTGGCGGGTAAGGCGCGGTCTTCCAGGAGTCCTTGAAGCGAATCACGAATTCGTGCTCGGCAACCAGGTTACGGTAGGCCTCGGTGTTCTTGAAACCAGCCATCCATTCCGCAACAGGCTCCGGCACATAGTCACGGTAATCCTGCTTCCCCTCAAAATACCCCACGCGCACATCCGTGGCGCTGAGCTTGCCGACTTCAGCATTCCAGCCGGTATCCACAAAGGTAAGCTGGGGAAACATTTTGAGATAGAAGGTGGAGTTATCCTTGTCGTGCCCGAACAGGGCCACCGAGTCCTTCCAGCCGGAACGAGCCGGGGGATTGTCCGCGGTGAATTCGGCCAGCGTGCGCTGTACCTCCACCTGCCAGCCGGTATTTGAATAGGGATAATCGCGCAGCGGATAGAACTGCAGCCGAGCAAGTTCACTTTCGGTGAAACAGGACGCAAGCATCGCTGCCCGTTGTTCAAAGCTGAAGGGGTTTTTGACAGAAGGAGCCTGGCGGCAACTTCCGATGAGAATCGCGACTTTGCCGGCGGACTGAAGCGCGTCGCGAATGCTTGCGATGTGGGCTTTGTGCGGGGGCTGGACACGGCTGATGAACACGCCGTATGGATACACCTTCGGTGCCATGGGTCACTCTCCGTGATGTCACTACAAGATCCTCTCTGGATCAGGAAGGGTGAAGTCCACCCTCACGTTCATAATTACGCAAAACCGATCTGGATGCAACCATCCTTTCGTTTTTGTCGTATTGAAACACACAAACACCGTGAGCGCTGTCCTTACCTCATCTCCTGCCGGTCTGCTTCAACCGGATCGCCGGCTGACCTTCGTCCTTGATCAAATTCGGCGCTACACCGATATAAGCGGGCCAAACTGCGACCTAGCGCCAATGCGCCGAGCAGGAAACCCGAGGGCCTCCTGATGAACGAATTGACCTCGTGCCCCTCAGTAATGTCGATTCGATCAGGATTTAGGCGCGGGAAACGGAGGGGGAATTCCATGGTCGCGGTAGGGATATCAGTTGCCTGATACCCCCCACGCAGATTCCGCACGAGCGCTCATTAGCGCATGCGGCTCTTATCTCGGATGATTGGCGGCGAAGCGTTGCGCGGGATAAGGGTGGAGCACGCGTGGAGAAGGAAGCCGCACTTGGCAATCGCGATCATGCGTTCCCACGTCACCCCACGCTTTTGACTGCGACGGCACAGAACGTGCCACCACATGCTACCCTTCGGATTCCACCTCACGATGGACACCCTGTCCTCCGAAGTACAACAGCGAGCGGCTTCAGGTTCACCTTGGCTGTATCCGGCTTTCGCCTTCGTGCCCGTTTAGGCTTCTCCATACCTTCTCTCTTCTCCGGCCAGCGAGGCATTACCCCCGCTTTTGGATACAGCGCCCCTCATCCGAGCGCTGGAGGGACTTTAACCCTCCTAAACAATGCGCTGCTCAGCGCACACTACACCGCTGTCCGACTCCTCGAAGATGTGCATGCGGGCAGTACGGCCTTGGCCTTCTCCCGCCGTCCTATGGTCAGCTTCGATCACAGATATCTCCGAGGTCTCCCGGTTCTCGCGCATGAAGTTTACAGGCGTGCTCTGGGGTCTTCGACTACGCAGGATTGTCCGGGGACTCGCGATGTCGTTCCCGTCCATGTGGCTTTCCGCACCAGTGTAAGGCGTCAGCATCCCGATTGCGTCTTTTCGGAGCTCAATACCCAGCCCACCTATCCCCTGTTTACGCTTCGCCTTGCCCCTCACGGAGCACGGCGCAAAACTCGGGGACGAGCGGTTCGCTAAACCTTTCTCGTAAGGCTCTTTCATCCTCTCCTTCATGCCGGTTTATCCCGGCGCACACACTGGGCGATTTCCCGGGGATCTATCGGCGCCTGCTTCCGACGGAGGGTAGAGAGACCGGCTAACCGGCATTCCGAACGATGTCCCTTCCGAATACCTTCACCCGCGATTCAGGCATTTTCAACGTCTTGAAATGACCGCGTTTTGCGGCCCGAAGAATTGGGGTTCCCTTCGAATTAGACATATGGTAATTATGATCTTAGATTTTGTTCGACCGACCCCGAAGACCCCTGGAATCGGAGGCATTGATCAGCCCGCCCGAGTCTGGATCGAAGGAGACGGATCGAAGTATAAAGGAATGAGGAGAAACGTGCCTCGCGCAAACAATTACTTCGTTCGGCGGACAATAATGGAAATCGCAGGTTAGATCAATGAGTCCAACTATGCCTGAAGCACCCGCAAAACCGGACCTGGGAGCGCTACGCATCGAAGCCCACAAGCGCGGCTCCCAAAAAACCGGCAAGCGGATCGCCTTCGTTTTTTTCGTCTTGCTCGCCGCGCTTGTAGCTGTGGGCGGAGTCTATGCTCGCATGCATCAGACGCCGTCGGTCCAGGTCGCCACGTTAGACGCAGCGGACAGCGGGCCACGAGCGCTGCTCAACGCGAGCGGGTATGTCACTCCGCAGCGGCGCGCCACCGTTGCCGCAAAGATCACCGGGCGCGTTACGGGCGTATTTTTTACCGAAGGATTGCGCGTACAAAAAGGCTTTGTGCTGGCCACCCTGGACGATTCCGATGTGCAGAAGGCGCTTGCGTCTGCCAAAGCAGATCGGGATGCCACTCGATCAAGCATTCTCGATCTGCAAGTGCAGTTGAAGAACGCGCAGATTGAACTGCACCGCGCGCAGGAATTGAGGGCGGCGGGAGTTCAAACGCAGGAAGCGCTCGACAATGCGACGATGACCGAAAACAGCCTGAGGGCGAAGATCGACTACGCGCAGGTGCAGGTGCTTGCCGGTGAAGCACGCATCAATGAGGCGCAGCAGGCGGTGGATAACTGCGTGATTAGCGCCCCATTCGATGGAATTATCGTTTCAAAGGATGCGCAGGTAGGAGAAATGGTATCGCCGATCTCGGCCGGCGGCGGCTTCACGCGCACGGGTATCGCGACAATTGTCGATATGGCTTCGAATGAAATCGAAGTGGACGTCAACGAGAATTACATCGCGCGCGTGAAGCCAGGCCAGGAAGTGACCGCCGTTTTGGATGCATATCCTGACTGGAAAATTCCGAGCCATGTGCGCACCATCATTCCCACGGCCGATCGTCAGAAGGCGACCGTCGAGGTGCGCATTGCCTTCGACAAACTGGATCCGCGCATCCTGCCCGATATGGGCGTGAAAGTCTCGTTCCTCGGGGAAAAAGAGAAGCAGGAAGAAAAGACGCAGGCGGGCGTGATGGTTCCGCTGAACGCGGTCCGCGACGAGGTCGGGCAGAAGATCGTTTTCGTGGTGAAAGGCGATCACGTTGAGCGCCACGCTGTGAAGGTCGGCGCGACCAACAGCGCGCAAGCGCAGGTTTTGGCGGGGCTCTCACGCGGGGACACGATCGTAGTTGGAGGACCATCCGATTTGAAGGATGGCGAAGCAGTAGCGATCAAGCGGTAGTGCATCGATCTTGCAGTTGAATCATCCATCGGCCGTAATTTGGTAGCGCTGTGCAGGGCACAAGATGCCTTCCCGCAAGAGATTGGCGCACAGCAGGCGAGCAAGCTGAAACCCCTGAACTAAAGGAGGTTTGATCATGATACGCGTGGACGGAAACGGAGCAGCAGGCAGTCTGATTCAAGTGCGCGGCCTGGACAAAACCTATCGCCGAGGCAACGAGGACATCGACGTTTTGCAGGGCTTGAATCTTGATGTCGATAAGGGCGATTTCGTGGCCTTCATGGGGCCAAGCGGCTCGGGAAAGACCACCCTGCTCAATCTAATGGGTGGCCTCGACGTTCCCACGCGCGGCACCATCAGCGTGGCCGGCGATGAAATCACGCACATGTCTCGCGGCAAGCTGACCGACTGGCGCGCGCGCCACGTCGGTTTCATCTTCCAGATGTACAACCTGATCCCCGTGCTTACTGCGTTCCAGAACGTCGAATTGCCCTTGCTGCTGACCAAGCTCTCCAAGGCCGAACGCCGCAAGCACGTTGAAGTCGCCCTTTCCATCGTTGGTCTGGGCGAGCGCTTGCACCACTACCCGCGCCAGCTCTCCGGTGGGCAGGAACAGCGTGTCGCCATTGCCCGCGCCATCGTCGCCGATCCCACATTCCTGCTCTGCGACGAACCCACCGGCGACCTGGACCGCAAGAGCGCGGACGGAGTGATGGAGTTGATCCGGCGACTGGTGAATGAGCATGGCAAAACAGTGCTGATGGTGACACATGACCCGTTGGTTGCGCTCCAGGCCAATACCACGCTGCATCTCGACAAGGGCGTGCTGGTCGGCAGAGTGTCGCAGCGGGAGGCGCTTCATGAAATTCAGCAGACTCATTCTGGCTAATCTGTTCCGCAAGAAGACCCGATTGATTCTTACCATCGGTTCGTTCGCTGTGGCATTGTTTCTGTTTGCGCTGCTGGGGGTGGTGAACGACGCTTTCAGCCGTGGAGCGGACGTCGTGAGCGCGGATCGCCTTGTCACAATCAATCGCACCTCCATCATCAACACGATCCCGCTGTCCTACCGGGATGAAATCCTACGCATTCCGGGCGTCAAGTACATCACGCACAATAACTGGTTTGGCGGGGTATATCAGGATCCCAAGAACTTTTTCCCGCAGTTTGTGATCGACCCGGAAAACCAACGGCAGGTTTTCCCGGAACTCATCGTACCCGACGACCAATGGAATACATTCCTGAAAGACCGTCAGGGCGCGATTGTCGGCGCGGCAACCATGCTGCGCTTCGGCTGGAAGATCGGCGATCGCATTCCCATCACGACAACCATCTATGGACTGGCGGGCAAACCCTTCGAGTTCAATATCGACGGCGTTTACCACGGCGAAAAACCGGAAGATGACGAAACCCAGTTTTGGTTCCAGTGGGAATACTTCAAAGAGAGCGTACCCAACAGTATCCAAGGCCAGGTTGGCTGGTATGTTGTTCGCATGGCTAACCCCGACGATGCCCCGCGCATCGCCAAGGCCATCGACAACATGTACATGAATTCTCCCTACGAGACGAAGACCGAGACTGAATCCGCCTTTGCGCAAGGCTGGGTGAAACAGTTCGGAAACATTAAATTCCTGATTCTATCGATCGGGACCGTCGTCTTTTTTACGCTTTTGCTGGTCACCGGCAATACGATGGCCATCTCCGTGCGCGAAAGAACAAATGAACTTGGCGTGCTGAAGGCCATCGGTTTCTCAGATCGCATTGTGCTTGGATTTGTTCTGAGCGAGTCGATTGTCATCGCGCTTGCCGGTTGCGTGGGCTTGCTGCTTGCGGTGGTCTGTATTCCAATGGTTGGCCGCGCGCTGGCTGGTCTACTGCCGCCACTTTTCGTAACAGCAAAGACGTTGGCGTACGGTGTGATCGCCGCAATCGCGGTCGGTTTCGCCAGCGGAATTCTTCCTGCGTATGGCGCGATGCGCCTGAGCGTGGTTAGTGCCCTTCGGAGGGTTTGAGCATGGCGCCAAAGCTTATTTTCGGTGTTGTGATCACTCTGGCGGCCATCGCTGCCTTGCTGTTGGTCTTGGTCATTGTGGGCGGGATCGTTGCCGGATTGCTGGCGCCGCTGATCGGATCGGTGCCGATTTCCTATAACTTCCGCAGCATCCGGGCGCGCTGGACCTCGACCATTGTGGCTATTCTCGGTATTGCCGGCACGGTCGGCGTATTCGTGGCCATGCTTTCGTTGGCGCGCGGCTTCCGGGCTACGCTGGTGGGCTCAGGTACGCCCGACGATGCACTGGTCATGCGCGCCGGATCGACCTCGGAGATGATGGGCGGCATCACTCTCGATTCCATCAAGCTTGTACAGGATAAGCCGGGCGTGGCTCGCGATGCGTCCGGCCAGCCGCTGATCACACAAGAAGTCGTAGGCGTCATTCCCATACCGCTGATCAGCACGGGAACAGACGCGAACGTCGAGGCCCGCGGTGTTTCGTCCAACGTGCTCGAAATCCGCAAATTCGTGAAGATCGTTCGAGGGCGCATGTTCAATTCCGGACTGGACGAGCTCGTCGTTGGCAAGAACGCTTCGAAAACCTACGCGGGCCTGACGGTGGGCAACACCGTGGCCTTCGGCGGGGGGCAGTGGAAAGTGGTGGGAGTCTTTGACGCGGGCGGATCGTCGTTCGATTCTGAAATGTGGTGCGACGCGCGCATCCTGAACCAGGTGCTCAAGCGACCGGAAAACATCTTTCAATCTGCCACTGTTCACCTGACTTCGCCCGCGGCGTTCGACCAATTTAAGGACTCGATTACCTCCGATCCCGAATTGAATTTGGAAGTCGAGCGCGAAGTGGATTACTACGCGAAACAATCTTCGGCCATGACGACGCTGATCACCGTGCTAGGCGGCCTCGTGGCTGCAATCATGGCAATCGGCGCGGTATTCGGCGCTCTCAACACGATGTACTCGGCCGTATCCGAACGCGGGCGCGAGATTGCCACCATGCGCGCACTGGGCTTCTCCAGTTGGAGCATCATCCTCTCCTTCCTGTTTGAGGCGTTGTTGATTTCGTTCATCGCCGGCGTTATCGGGTGTGCGGTCGTGCTTCCGCTGAACGGCATGACCACGCAGACCATGAATTTTTCGACCTTCTCGAACATTGCCTTCGCCTTCAAGATCACTTTCAATTTGCTCTTGCTGGGAGTGGTTTTCGCGCTGGCCATGGGCGTTCTAGGCGGCCTGCTGCCCGCCGTGCGCGCCGCGCTGCGCCCGGTCGCCGTCTCCCTGCGCGAGCTGTAGAAAATCTGAGGGTGGGCCACCTCGCTGCTGAACGCAGAAATCGAACATCTTCGTTTCCGCCGCGGCAAAGACAGCGTGATGGCTCCAGTTTGTGCGCCCATCTGCGCTTTCCGAGTAACCCTGGACCAAATAGTTTTCCTGGTTAGAACCCGCGACATACTACATCTTCCACTTGCCGTCGTGATACACGAGATTGGGCTCGTAGACGCCGCCGTTCTCCCAGTCCTCGCTGGCTCCGAACGCGGGTTCCGGCTGATCCTGCCATTGCTCTTCGTCCCATTCAAGGAAGCCGATCGTATAGGGTCCCCAAAGGTTCTCGGCGGCACCTGCGTAATAAACGCGCTCAACCCAAGCTTTTTTGTGAGGGTCCCAGCCCTGCACGTACGAAGGGCAGTGCAGTCCACCGGTACCATCCCATCGAGCGCTTTTGTTGCGAGCCGGCAAGGTCGTCAGCCGTCCTGCGCCGTCAATGAGTGGCGGCCAACCCGATGCAGATAAGGCCGCACCCTTTGGCAGGTAAGCACTGTAGAGATCCGTCGTTCCATAGCCTCCGGGCTGGCCCGCCAGAACCATCCACCAGTGTTCGCCACGCTTGGTCACACTGGCATCGATTAAATCGCTGACCTAAGCAGCCGTCAAAGAGTCATGCGGATCGAAGATTTTCGACTCTTTCAGGAGATAGCAATTGCGCATTTCCACTCTGTAACCTCTGAACGTCGGATACATGATGAATGGCCAGATTCTAGTCGATTCACCGGAAGCTAGAAGTGCCGATCTGGATCGTTGTCCATATGCCAAATGCTCATCTACAATCAGTTACGCGCACCAGTACGAGATCACTCCCCGAAAACGCCGCTCGGTCCAGCGACCACTCCCCTGCCCGTCACGATTTCCGTCTGCGAGAAATCGATTGTGCTGAGATTCAGAGCGCAGTTTACTCAAGCCGGCTCACTAAGCCATTGAACGTTGGACTTCACCCAGCCGTCGTTCCAGATATCGGCGTTCCGAATCATTCTTGACCAGAGAGAGAGCGCGTCGATAACTGTCTGCCGCACCCCTTGAATCCCCGATTCGTCGAAGCAGGTCGGCGCGGGTTGAATGAAGCAGATGAAAGTTCTCAAGCTCGTTGTCTGAAACGAGCGGTTCAATCACTTTGAGCGCCGCCACTGGGCCTTCAACCATTGCGACTGCCACGCATCGATTCAAGGACACGATCGGACTCGGCTGAACAACCTCGAGAAGGTCATAGATCCGGAGAATCTCATGCCAATCCGTGTCCTCTGTGCGAGCCGCCCTGCAGTGCACAGCCACGAGTGCCGCCTGAAGCGCGAACGGTCCGGGAGTTCCCTTCATGGCCTGTTCGACAAGGGACAATCCCTCATCGATTTGGATTCGGTTCCAGAGGCCGCGATGCTGCGCCTCCAGGAGGACGAGATCGCCTGCAGCATCGTGGCGCGCATCGCGGCGCGCGTCGTGGAGGAGCATAAGCGCCAATAGTCCAGTCAACTCTCGCGAAGGGTGCGGCTGCGTCAGACTCCGGATCAGCCGTGCGAGGCGGATTGCTTCGGCGCACATATCGATTCGCAGCAAGGCGTCTCCCCGGGTAGCCGCATAGCCTTCATTGAATATCAGGTAGATAACAGTCAAAACCGACGCCAACCGCGCGGACATGTCCTTCAGATCGGGAACGATATAGGGAATGCGCGCAACGCGGATTTTTCGCTTGGCTCTCACCAGTCGCTGCGCCATCGTAGCTGGATGCACAAGAAATGCTCGCGCGATTTCATCCGCCTCAAATCCACACAGGGTATGAAGAGTCAGCGACACTTGCGATTCCAGCGTGAGAGCAGGGTGACAGCATGTGAAGATCAGACGCAGCCTTTCGTCGGGGATGTCGTCGACGTTGTAATCTGGCTCTTCAGCGGCTTGAATCAAACCCGAATCAACAATGGACTGAAGCTTTTCAGAGTACCGCTCTCGCCGGCGAATGCGGTCGATGGCCTTGTGACGAGCCGTTTGGATCAGCCAGGCCAGGGGACTCTCTGGAACACCGGAGGTGCCCCACTGATCGAGTGCGGCTGTGAAAGCTTCCTGGGCGCACTCCTCGGCCAGATCGAAGTCGCCGACCAATCGAATCAATGTTGCGACAATCCTTCCCCAATGGGAGCGATAGGCGGCCTCTACAACACTGGGAACGTCCGAGGGCATGGCCAATCATAAGATTTTCATGTCAGACTGTCTATTCAGCCGATCGTCGTTCGACTCTAGATTGTGGAGATTCAGATGCAATACATGTTTCTTCTCTATTATGACGAGAACTCCTTGAGCGACGGGGATTTTGCCCAGTGCTACACCGAGTCTGCCGAATATGCCAGAGAACTTCACGCCGACGGGCGGCGGGTGCTGGCGACGCCATTGCAGCCAACCACGACGGCCACGAGTGTTCGAACCCGTGAAGGCAAACGTGTCATAACCGATGGACCATACGCAGAAACCAGGGAACAATTGGGCGGCTTCTTCCTGGTTGACGCAAACAATCTCGACGACGCCATCGAAATCGCGGAAAAGATCCCGGCTGGCCGTTGGGGCACGGTTGAGATACGGCCGGTTCTCGAAGTTCCCGGGCTCCCGGAGAACTAAATCAGCTCATATTGTCGATTCGCTCTCGCCCCGTTCGACTTAATAACAGAACGGGAGTAAGAGCGACATTGCTCGCCGCCTCGAGGGCACCTTTCCCCATTCGAGGGGGGCGGTGGTTCGCCTTCCCCAAAATATCTCTCGTTGCAGACGCCCATCGTGCTCTGGGCCAAGAGAGTCGTGTGGCGCTACTCCTGCGCAGCGCCACGGATGACGAAGAAAACAACCTGGGACCTTTCGTTAACACTTTTGGAGGCCACTATGAAAATTCCCAATTCCATTCTAAGTTCTGCATCCCTTTGCATCGTGCTGACTGTGCTGATGGTTTCGCATCTGCACGCTCAGCTTGAAACCGGCCAGATCGTCGGCAAGGTGATGGATCAAACCGGGGCCGCTGTGCCCGGCGCCGCCGTAACCGTCAAGAACCTCAACACCAATACAGTGCGTAATGCGGTCTCCTCGGAGTCCGGTGCGTACCTGGTGCTCGGCCTTGAACCGGCCATTTATCAGGTGACAGTCAATTCCAACAGCTTCAAAACTTTTGTCGGAAAAGTCGAAGTAACTGTTGGCGGCCATGTAACCCTCGACCCCAAACTCTCGGTCGGTGGGACCACCATTGAGGTGCAAGTGGTAGGCGAAGGCGGCTTGCAAGTCAACACCCAGACCCAGGAGATGTCTCAGGTTGTCGATACCGAACAGATTACCCAGCTTCCCAGCCTTACCCGAAATCCCTACGACTTCGTCGCTCTGGCCGGAAACGTCTCCGGGGGCGACAACAGCACCAACAGCGGAGCCACCGCCATCGATCAATTGGGCAGCGGTCAGAACCAGCAGAATCGCGGGGTCGGCTATTCGATCAACGGCCAACGGGAATCCGGCACCGAAATCCTCCTCGACGGTGTGGAGAACGTTTCCATCTTCACCCAGGCTATTGGCGAAGACGTCCCCCTGGACGCCACCCAGGAATACAGCATAATCACCAGTAACTATACGGCGGAGTACGGCCGCGCCTCCGGCGGCGTCATCAACGTCACAACCAAAGCCGGAACGAACGACTTCCACGGCTCTGCCTGGGAGTTCAATCGCCTTTCGGCTTATACCGCCAATACATATGGCAACGACGCAGCCAATTCTGCGTTTCTCGCCGGCGGCGGAACAGGGCTCCTGCCCGACCCGAAGGGCGCTTATACCCGCAACCAATTCGGATACGCATTTGGCGGCCCCATCAAGAAGAACAAGATCTTCGCTTTTGAGAGCACGGAGTGGACGCGCGTGCGCAGTGCCGCAACCGAAAGCGAAGAAATCTTCGATCCCGGCTTCATCGGATTGATGCCCACCAACGTCCAGAACTATTTCAAGAGTTACGGCCAAACGAAGCTCGGGTCCGCCGGAGTAGCCTCGACAGCCGGGCAGATTGCCGCCACAGGCGTAACCTTTGGCTCAGTTAACAGCCTCTTCAGCAGAATCTGTGGGCGGATTCTGGCTCCGGTAGTCGTCCGAGTGTGTGATAGAGGGCCATTTCCATCGCTTTGAAGGTGCGAAAGCCGTAGGATCGTCTGGTTATC
>Ga0302320_10004444_pt1 | contig 31856 bp, 42 predicted proteins | sample Bog_T0_3_FD_202130 | JGI IMG/M metagenome (GOLD analysis project Ga0302320, IMG submission 202130) | Peat permafrost microbial communities from Stordalen Mire near Abisko, Sweden - Bog_T0_3 | ecosystem: Environmental > Terrestrial > Soil > Wetlands > Peat | place: Sweden: Abisko, Stordalen Mire... | reverse complement strand
TGGTACAACCGGAAACGAATTCATTCTTCAATTGGATACAAGACGCCTATCCAGTTTGAGGCCGCTCAGGTCGCATAAGACGCGTGTCCATTTTTTCGGGGTAAGTCCACTCGAATCCAGCTTCTTCCATGGCTTTGCTTAAGGTTCCAATTTCTAAGACGTGAAAAAAAGGATCGATATTTGGCATTAGGCTTCTCAAACCATAAGTCTTGTCATGCCCAGGCCACCTGATATGCTGTCTTTTATTGTTTTGGTACTCAGACATAAACGGGAGAACAGTGGATTGAAAGGGGCTTGAAGTGGTCACCACGAGTAATCCCCCTTCTTCTAACCACTTGTGAGCTTTTTCAAGCCCTTGGTCAATGACTTCCCCTTTTAAAAAATGTAACACTCGGCAGATCAAAATAGCAGAGATACTATCAGAATCAAAATCTACCCCTTCAGGAAACCTTCCTGTATTAAGATAGAGTCGGTCGCGGTATTCTTCAGGTGTTCGGTTTTTTAGTACGAAAAGATTCTCGGCAGAGATATCAGTTGCAATGACAGGGACAGCAGAGGCTTCAAGAAGAGGAATGGTTGCTACACCAAACGCTGGACCAATTTCTACAATGGGTTTTTTGAAATTCTTAGCTTGATTCACCAATTCTTGTGCGAAGGAGTTTATTTTCATGGTCATCGTTCCACCGCCATGATTTAAAACTTCAACAAGAGTTCCACCAGGTTTGGGTGCAGGCATGGTAAACTCCTGGGAGAGTGCATCTAATTCAACATGACTTGCTTGCACACCCCAAGGATGGTCTACTTTGATCGTTTTGTACTCAAATCCAGCATGACTGAGAACACTTTGAAATAAGCTTAGTCCCAAAGCGATGTACACTGGGAACTGAGAATTGATTTTCCATGCCTTTATTTTACGTATGATTTTTTCCAAAGTTATTTCTCCCATAATTTGACGTAACACTTCTATGAAGGTAGCAAACTCATCTTTCTTTATGTAATTTGAAAACTATAAAAGTGCAAATATTTAAAAACTATTGTTGAATTTTCATGATATATGCTTCTCAATCTAGGATTGGAGGTGTATGGAGAATCTTTCTGATCTCCAGCATCCAGCATCCAGCGTGGTAGCTCGTCAATCCAATTTCAACTTATGTGAATGATTTTTTGAAAGCGTTCGAATTGAGCTATCTTCTATTATATGTAGGTACTGCATTGATTGACTCATGAAGTATTCCTATGTAAAATCTTGATGAAAAGCACCTATAGATTGTTGATCACAAGATCATCAAGGAAGATGAATTATCCATCACGTTAGTCTTACCTAAGGAAAAGATATGATTCATCTTAAAATAATAAAAAATAGTCTTTTAGTGGTTTTCCTTCTTGCGGTTTTTTGGGGTACTTTTTCTTATGCGGCACCTTGTTCGGTGTGTGGTGAAAATCCTGCACAGGGGGAGTTAACCCTTCGCTGCAGTAAGGGGCATCTAATTGATTCCACTTGTCTTAATAACCAAATTACGAGTTTATGAAGATATCCAAAAACTTAGGGAGGAAGGACTTCCGTGTTTAGGGAATTAGTGTCGATGCAATCAAACCTTTTCACTAGATGAAATCTGCAGTGCTTTACAGCCTGAACAAATCGAAGCTTTAGCTCAAAGGCTCGATGCAGCTTTTGAACCTGCTGATTCAGCTTTGATTGATCAAGAGGTCCAGCATTTGAGTCGATGCATGATCGATGCTTTCAACCTGCACTGCCCGAATGAGGGTTGCGGTGGGATTTTAGATAAGATTGAAGGGTGTAATGCGGCGACCTGCTCGAACGAGGAATGTAAAGCGAGTTTTTGTTATCTTTGTTTAAAGCCTCAGGAGGACGGACCAGCTAATCATGCGCACGCAAGACAACACAGCAGAGATTTTTGGGAAAAGCGTCCGGGTTATACGGAGCGGTATCACTGGCTTTTAGCAAGAAGACGCTTAGCTTTCGTTTTTCAGCAAAGAGTAGATCCTGCAGTTAGAGAGGCTTTGCTCAATGCACAGCACAGGATGCTGAAAGAAAGGAAGATGTGGCCGTTTCCGGCGGGAATTATGAGTGCAAAGTGGATTCAAGAGATTCAATCCGATCGCCAGTTGAATCCAAAAGAAAGAATGGCACTTCTTCAAAATGAATTCATTTATCAGAGGCAGAGGGGGAATTCATCCAATGCAACTCAAGTGGAGGCTGAAATTCGACGTTTAGGAGGAAAAGTCTTGGTGTCGCTTGATGTGGGAGATGCGAATGGAATCAGTCCTCATTCTTCTACTCCAGCTACAGTAGGGGTTGGTGCTCGAGTTCAACCTCATGCTCAGGAAATGGTTCCAGGGCTAGAGCCCGTGCTAGAAAATGATCCTCGAGTAACTCGTAATTTTGTCGCTTTAGGAGAGATGTACCAAATTGCTGGTTTCATCTGGAGTGGGATGGCTCCAAGGAAAATGAATCAGGCGGATGCAATCCAGTATTGTCAAGGGTTAGGAGGAGGAGCGAGGTTGCCAAAAAAAAAGGAATGGGCAGCGTTAGCTCGAGTTTTGGGTAAGGATGTACCTGCAAGACAGTACAATCCGGGACTTACTTCCAGGTACGAAATACTTATTTTGGTCATCCTCAAGTTGTCCAGAGGATGCAAACAAGGGCTATGTTTTTAATGGTTACAGCGGCAGTGTTTTCTGTGTTAATCGTAACAACAGTAAATGGGTAAGCTGTATAATTCCAACGGTTCCAGTCGTTCCACTAAATCCAGTGATTCGTCCCGCGCCAGCCCCAGTTATGCAGCCGAATCTAGTACGACAGAATCCGAATGTTATTGTTCCTGTGATGGAACAGTCGATTCCTAAACCAGCGCCAAAACCAGCTCCTATAGTGCAACCCCCTCGAGAGATTCGACCAGATCCGAATCCTATTATTCCCGTAATGGAGGATAACCCCCGAGTTGCGCATGCCTTTAGAAGGCTTGGGAACATGTACCAAGTCGGCGGTTTAGTTTGGAGCGCGATTGCTCCAAAACCCGCAAAGATATTAACTGGGTTCGGTGTGTATTGGAGGTAAGTGCAGTTCCAATACAGTCGCAACAGCAAGCGGTTGCCAGTTCTTCAAATTCAGTGTCTAGTTCAACCCAAGAATTAAGACCCAATCCTCATGCTATTGTTCCTGTTGCACTGAATGACCCGTGAGTGACGCCTTCGTTTTCTGCTCTAAGCCCCAAGTACCAGGCTGCGGGGTTAATTTGGAGTAGTGTAGAGACTTATTTATTCTTATTTGATTTATTTAAAGGTAATACAAAATGACTGGTTTTCTGATAGGTGAAACAAATTTTCTCGCTAATAACTTTGATCTGTCTCACAAATTCTTTCATAGAAAAATAGGATAAGTCATATCAGATCAGTTTCATTTTATTTAATTATTCAATGTCAATAAAAAACTTGCAAATTTAAAGATGAATGTTAAATATCAATCATCCATTCATCAATAAATGGATTTAATGCACATGAGAGGGATTTATGGCTCAGGCATTCGAAATAAGGTTGCCTTGTGTTTTTCAGTTTTGGTCTATTTTTACAAATTCCTTTCACATATTAAATTCTCCCACTTATTTATAAAGATGTATCTCATATGTGAGTTTGTGAAAAATTTTAAAGAAGGAAACTTCTATGAAGCAGAACGTCATGAATCTTAATGAATCACGAATCCAATGGAAGCTTTCTTGCTTATTGAGTACCTTTGTTTTTTATTATAGTGTTTCTGCGCTATCCAATATTATTCCAGTTGTGCATGATGACCCGCGAGTCACTCGTGCTTTTGCTGATATTGGGGACATGTATGAAGCGGTGGGCTTGATTTGGAGTGGCGTTACTCCACAGATTATGAACCATTATGATGCTGAAAATTATTGTAAAGATTTAGGAGGTGGAGCGCGGTTGCCAACAAAAAATGAATGGGAAAGTCTAGCACAGATCATGGTTCCTCAAGAAAGATATACTGGAAGATATAATCCTGATTTTCTCCCTGGTACAAAAGGTAAATGGTTTTGGTCGTCAACGATCTTTTCATCTGAGAATGACATGGCATTTATGCTCGATGGAACTGAAGGCGATGTTGGCAGCTCCTACATGCGCTTTTTCATTCCATTTGCGAGGTGTGTTCAAGGTGGCTCTCAACAATCAGCTGTTTCAACTGTAATGACCCCAGTTCCACAGCATGATTTACGCGTGTCTTCTGCCTTTGCTAGTCTTGGACCTATGCACGAAGCCGTGGGTCTGATTTGGAGTAAAATTGCTTCAAAGAAAATGAATCATAATGATGCAACCCAGTATTGCCAAGATTTGGGAGGTGGAGCGAGATTGCCTAGTAAAGAGGAATGGGAAACTTTAGCACGAGCTATGGGAAAAGGTGTTTTTAAAAGAAAATACGATCCTGATTTAGTCCCTGATATGAGTAATAGATCCTTTTGGTCGTTATCAACCTATCCCGCACTTGCTGGCGATAGCTTCGTTTTTCATAGTCATGCTGGAAACATCAATCACAACAACAACAATAGCCGCCTCTCGGTACGTTGTGTGATTGGGGTTACAGCACAGCAGGAGAATGTCATTTCGAATTCAGTATCAAGTTCAGAACACTCATCAAGACCAGATCCTAATGCTATTCCAGTTGTGCAAGATGACGATTCGCGTGTGATTCCAACTTTTGCTGCTCTTGGGATTATGCGCGAAGCCGTGGGTCTGATTTGGAGCGAAGTTGCTCCAAAAATAATGAGTCAATATGATGCTGAAAAGTATTGTCAAGGTATTGAAGAAGGAGCGAGGTTGCCTACCAAAGAAGAATTGGAGGCTTTAAGAAAAATAATGAGCCCAATTGGAAAATTTAATCCAGAATTATTTCCTGGAACAAAAGTCAAATGGTTTTGGTCATCGTCGGTCGATCAAAGTAATGCTACATGGGCTTTTGCCTTAGATGGCGATCATGGAAATGTTAGCACAATTCCACGTGATGTTGTCACCTCTGTACGGTGCGTGGCCACAGCAAATAGAGCGAGTCGGCAAGTTCCAGTACCTGTTGTAGTTCAAACGAATCCAGTGGTTCGACCCAATTCGGATGAAATTGTTCCTGTCATTGATGGTGATGAGCGAGTTGCGCGTAACTTTGCTGCCCTTGGGCCTATGCACGAAGCTGTGGGTTTAATTTGGAGTCATGTTGCGTCTCAGACCATGAACCACTACGATGCGGAAAAATTTTGTCACAGCTTAGGAGGTGGAGCGAGATTGCCTACCAAAGAAGAATGGGGAGTTTTGAAGCGGGTCATGAGTCCAGGTGGAAGGTACAATCCAAATTTAATTCCTGGCACAAAAAATCGATGGTTTTGGTCATCGTCACTTTACTACAAGGATGACATCGCTTTCTACTTCCGTGGTGATAATGGCGATGCCAGCAATTTCATCATGAGCGACTTGAGGGTTGGTTCTGTTCGGTGCGTGTATAGCAATGTAGCAGGAATGGAATCTAATGCAAAGGTAGCGCAGACAGAAAAGTCAGATACTCGCTCAATACCCATTCAAACCACATTCAGTTCAGATTTAGTGACTCATGCATTTGCTGATCTTGGGGATATATATGAAGCGGTAGGTTTGATTTGGAGTGGGATTGCTTCTCAGAAAATGAGTCAGAGCGATGCAATGCGGTATTGTCAACATTTAGGAGGAGGCGCGAGGTTACCTACAAGAGAAGAATGGGAAGCATTGGCAAAAGCAATGAGTACAGGTGGACGATATAACTCTGATTTACTGCCAGGAACTAAAGGTAAATGGTTTTGGTCTTCATCAGATGCACCTGATGATGCTGACTTCGCCTTCAACTTTGGCGGAAAACAGGGTAGCGTCGCCTTCGAAGAACGTAGTAGTGTTGGTTCTGTCCGGTGTGTGATTCCAGTCACTACCTCTAGTTCTCCGGCGCCCAAGTCAGATCTAAAATCCAAAGCAACCTCTGCCTTAGGCGTTTTTGTTAAAATTCCTGCGGGGAAATTTCTTATGGGAAGTCACAGGACAGAAAAGGATCATTACGATGATGAGAGGCAACATGAAGTATCCTTAAGTTCCTTTGAGATGGGGGAAACAGTGGTGACTCAAGAAGTTTATGTCATGGTGATGGGAGTAAATCCTTCCTACCATAAGGAAGCAAAGTATTGTTCCAAGATGTTTAAACAGATTCAGGCGAAAGGGGTTCAGATCCCTCTGTGTCCAGATCATCCAGTCGAGCAGGTGAGTTGGGATGATGCGCAGGAGTTTATTCGTCTAGTGAATCACGAGTTTTACGGGGAGGGTTACACTTACTCACTGCCAACGGAAGCACAGACGGAATATGCGATAAGAGGAGGGACTACAACGGCGTATGTTTCAGGGGCGGATGAACGGGGTTTGGGAAAGTACGTCATTTATGATGCTAATTCACAAAAACAGACCCAGCCTGTGAAGTCCAAACTCCCCAATCGGTTTGGAATTTACCGCGGAGGGGTTTGGGAGTGGACGCTGGATTGGTATAGTGAGAACTATGAAGGGTCTCAGGGTCTAGATCCAAAGGGCCCATCTTCAGGCTCGAGCCGTGTTTTCCGTGGTGGCAGCTGGTTATTCACCTCCCAGGACTGCCGATCGGCTGTTCGTAGCTACGACGCCCCCGACGGCAGCGGCTTTAATCTCGGTTTTCGCCTCGTTAGGACCCCTCATTAACCCATGGTACTTTTACACTCGTTCCCTCGGCTTTGTTGAAAAGTCTTGATGTTTTGGAATCGCTGCCATTACTCTATATGGAGAGTAGCAGCAACTCGGGCGTCACACTTGATTCAATCTTAAATTTACTGTTGCAATAGTTAAATAAACACAGTAAACAAACGGCTTATACCTAAACTAGGTCTTTTATAATTTAGGCTTGTCTCCATTGCCAGTCATAATGGCTTACGATGGATAGTTCAGAGTGAGCTGCAGTCTGAATCTCTAAGGATTTTTACTGAGGAGTAAATCATGTCAAACATTTCATTATTTGAATCAATAGCTCAATTTGGAGTTCATTCTGGAATAATTTCTGTGATTTTATTGATTATGATTGGAATGGTTATTTTATGGAATAGTCTCGTAATTGTGGGAGGTCAAGAAGTCGCGGTTTTGGAGCGCCGATGGTTTGGAAAAGCGATGCCAGAAGGCAGAGTCGTAGCTATGTCAGATGAAGTGGGGATTCAGGCACGCATTTTAGGTCCAGGACTTTATTTCTTAGTGCCATTCCTTTTTCAGGTGATTAAGAAATCTTTGCTGACTGTTGGAGAAGACGAAATTGGGCTTGTGGATGCGATTGATGGAGTGCCTGTTCAAGCAGGTCGAATTTTTTCCAAAGCTATTGAAGGACATAACTTATTCCAAGACGGGGAAATGTTTCTCAAAAATTTTGGAGAAAAAGGATCCCAGTTGCAAGTGCTGCCTCCGGGAATTTACCGAATTAATCCATACCTTTTTCGGGTTCAGAAAGTAAAGGTAGTAAACATCGAAAATAATAAAGTAGGAGTGATCGTAGCTACTGATGGGAGATCTATGACTCCAGGTAGACTTTTGGGCAAAAAAATTGATGGTCATGATCATTTTCAAAATGGTCAGATTTTCCTTGAGGCGGGCGGGCAAAAAGGGCCTCAGCTAGATATTCTTTTACCAGGGAGTTATCGAATTCATCCAAAGCTATTTCAAGTTACCGTGTGGAATGCTACAATGGTTCCAACAAAAAAAGTAGGTTTGGTGACTGCTAAAGATGGCGAAGCGTTGCCTTCAACCGAGTACGTTGCCAAATCGGTAGTTGGCCATGCTGATTTCCAAGATGGTGCTGGATTTCTTGTGAGTGGAGGGCAAAGGGGCCCTCAAATGGATTTTTTGAAACCTGGGACGTACTATATTAATCCATTGATGTTTGATGTCACCCTTGATGATGTGCTCGTTGTTCAAAGAGGGGAAGTGGCAGCTATTGTATCGAACATTGGGAAAGATCCTGCGATTGAACGTTTGACAACTGTGAAGCAACAGTCATCTGAAATTATTGATCTCAAGGGAGTTGAGCGATATGTGGTTCAAGCTGGATATCGAGGCATTCAAAAGGAAGTATTGGGACCAGGAACGTATTATTTAAATAAGCTAGCTTTTACTTCGCATCTAATCCCAACGACTAATATTACCATTGATTGGGCTGAAGAGAGATTACATAAAGATTCGCCTCGAGTATTTGATCCGCTAGCAATTGTTTCTCATGATGGCTTTGAGATGACTGTGGAAGTTAAAGTGATCTTGAGAGTACAGCCGGAACAGGCTCCTCACATGGTGGCTAGAATTGGAACGATAGAAAATTTGGTAGAGCATGTTATTCATCCATTAATTGATAGCTCATTTAGAAATCAAGCGTCTTCTTCTGAGGCGATGAAATTTATGCAAGATCGACATGTAGAGCAAAATAAGGCTGAACAGCATGTTGTAAATGAACTGAAAAAATACCACGTAGATTGTGTCAGCGTTCTCATCTGTCAAATTAAATTGCCAGAGCGACTTATGCAAACTATGACAGATAAAGTTGTGGCTACCCAGCAGATGTCGATGTTTGATGCTCAGCAAGAAGCTGAAGGAAGGCGAAGAGAGATGGAAAAAATCAAAGCACAAGCAAATCTTCAACCAAATTTGGTGAAAGCTGAAATCGATGTACAAATTGCAAGTCAGCAAAAACAGCAAGCCATTATTTTGGCTGAAGGTCGGAGTCAATCGACTCGACTTGAGCAGGAAGGAATTGCAGCTGGTATTGCCGCGGTAGGAAGGGCAGAAGGCGAAAAGATTCGAGCAATAGGCCAAGCCACTGCAGAATCATATCAACTTCAGGCTGAAGCAATTGGTCAGAACTCTCTGTCTACCATCGAAGTGATGAAAAAAGTCTCTGATGGGAAAATAAAAATTACACCTGAAGTTCTCATTCAAGGTGGAAGTGGTGAAGGGGCTTCATCTTCTAGTAGTGTGCTTTCGGCTTTTATAGCTAGCCTGATGTTAGGGAATAAAAATCCTAATTCAAATCAGGCGGTGTCTCAAGAGGTTTCGTCTGCAGATACAAAATGACGAAACCTCTTGCACCGCTTTTAAATAAATCAAATAAGAATAAAAAAATCCTCCACGCTCGGACACACCGTACCCAGTAAACATTGCGGTGTATTCTGGGTGTCTGAGCGTGATGCAGTGAAACGAGCTGCTGTTTTTAAGTATAGTTTTTGCTCACGAGGCTTCTTTTTGGCCTTCTTCGAAACCACAGTCGATAACCACTTTTGAATAAAGTGCCACGGGTCTAAATCGCTCCCGATTGCCGTCTAATTCTCGGACCAGACGAATGAGACCGAGAAACTCCAGGACACGTACTTCTTTTAAGACAAAGGGTTAAGATTTCTCCATTTTTTCAGCAAGAGCGTAAATTGAATTGGGTTTTTCTCGGCAAATGGCTCCAAAGATTTCTAATCGGCTTTCTGTAATCAATTGCAAAAGAGTTTTAAGATTTTTAGCAACCAGTTCATCCGGGCGCACGTAGGTTTTCCATGCAGAGCCGTGGTCACTTGTTTTGCCAGAGAAGGCTCATCTGGGGCGTATTTAAATGTGAATGTCTTCATAAAAACTTTCCTCCAGTTCTCCAAAATGCTCAGAAACTTTTTTCAAAAAATTGCATGGCTTCCTCTAAGTTTAAGGTCTGATGTTGGACAGGAATCCGTAGGTAAACTGGCTCTTCATTGCGAAAATCATGAACGACAATCAGTGTGAGAACCCTCTGGTCATTTTTGTCGTCATAGAGCTTCAGCTGAGTATATCCTATCCGCAAGGGAGCTGTGGTCTTGGGCTCCCTGATTTGGATTGTCCAACATCATCTTCACACTTGGCTGTGATGCGCTTTTCAGATAGAGGAATGTGATGCCTTTTTCCGTCTTTCCATTGAACCGCTTCAGCGCTAAAAAGCTCATACCCTATGTTAGTTTTCTTCTCTGATCCGTCCCAGACGGGATAAAGGCCGTCCATCTTACGAGCATATTTCTTATGTATGTCGCCTGGATCAAACGCGATCACAGCATCGTCTTGAACCCGGAAGGAGGCTAATTCCAGCATTCGTACTTGTAGCTCTTGCAATGGAATCCTGAAATTATTGAGCATCCGACTGAGCCGCTTCTCAGTGTGGTGCAGTCGGCACTTCTCATTTAAAAACTGACCGATGTTCGAAAGCAACGTCGATTGAGATCCAATAGTTCCAGCGACCATTTGCTCTACAAACTTGCGATGAGAAAAGACATCCACTGAAGCAAATTGGAAGAGCTTGTCGACCAAAGAACAAGCTGAAATAACAATAGGGGTATTCACAAAAATTCCTCCATAAGGTTTGATGCTTATGTAGGAATTCATTTTTTGTTTTTACATTTAATTTGAGAAAGGAGTCATTTGCAACTCCAAATGAGAGCATAACAACAATTTATCCCGTTTTTACAGACCTAAATGAGGGGCTTAGCATTTCTTCGGGGGATGAAATGAGGGGTTCCTCATGGACACCAGGGGTCACGATCTCGATTGGGCTATTGGCTTACCCAGGAGATTTAGAGTTCTCTGCTACCAGCGTGAAAGAGGCGGCATGGATGCCGGCGATGCCTCATGGAAGAGGTCCTCGCTGGTAGCAGAGAACTCTAAATCTCCTGGGTAAGACGCTAATCTAAAGGAGTTCGTGTGCCCCTGATGTCCATGGGGGACTTCCATAAATTTTTATGTTGTTTTGAGAACTTAAAACTTGTATAACCACCGTCTTCTTATGAAATGGGCTAGATTGCTCGCTTGCAACACATCGCAAGTGAGGGAACTTCCCAGGTAAAATTATCAATTTGGAGATGTGACTATGGCAGCAATGGAACATAAAATAAGAATCAAGCTGAAAGCATTTGACCATCGGGTTTTGGATCAGTCCGTATGGGAAATTGTGAATACAGCAAAAAGGACTGGAGCCACGGTTCGCGGTCCAATTCCGTTGCCAACTGTCATTAATAAGTATTGCGTTTTAAGATCCCCTCATGTAGACAAGAAATCCCGTGAACAGTTCGAAGTTCGAACTCATAAGCGGCTGCTTGATATTCTTGAGCCAACGCAGCAGACAGTGGATTCATTGATGAAACTGGACCTGTCAGCTGGTGTTGATGTTGAGATTAAATCTTAAATAGGCTTTAAGATAAAAGCTTGGGTGACTTTCGGATTGAGTCGCTCGTAAAGAAGGCATAGGAAGCGCTAGTATAAAGGGAGTCGAGCGAAACTGCTTTTTGCAATATCTTTTCAGGTATTCCCAAAGAGAAAGTCGCAGAGCTCAGCGACTATCACATGAAAGCATCCGGCGGCCCGGACTATAGGTTGAACCTATATGACCAGGCGGCTTCCCGGTGATGCTGTGATGATGGAATCGTGTTTATAGAGATTAAAAAAAGAGGGTAAGACCTTCTTGGAGTAGGAATATGGAACAAAAGCCTGAAGCACAGGCGAGCAGCGAAAGTGCTGCTGAGGCTAGTGCAGCAAGTACGGCGAGTGCACCTTTGGATTTAACTTCGCGCGAGCGTGTTGCTTTAACTCAGGGTCGTGGTGGAATACTTGGGGTTAAGGCTGGCATGACTCAGGTTTTTAGTGAAGAAGGGGATGTAATTGCGGTCACTGTTATTGATCTGAAGCCGACTGTGATTACTCAGGTGAAGGCTCAAGATAAGAATGGCTATCAAGCAATTCAAGTAGGTTTTTTGCCTAAGAAAGCTAAAAGTTGCGGAAAGCCAGAGCAAGGGCATGTATCCAAAGCCGGTGTTCCTGGGTTTTACCACTATCAGGAGTTTCGGATTGCTGAATCTGAAACTCTCGATGGATTGACTGTGGGTAAAGTGCTTTCTCCTGAGTTTGTGAAAGTGGGAGATTGCGTAGATCTCATTGCAGTGAGTAAGGGGAAAGGCTTTCAAGGTGGAATGAAGCGGTACCACATGGCCGGTGGTTATAAATCGCACGGTGCGTCTTTGTCTCATCGTCAGTTAGGTTCTATAGGTAATCGAGCTGATCCAGGTAAGTGTTTTAAGAATAAAAAGATGGCAGGTCAGATGGGGAATGAACGCGTGACGGTTCAAAACGTCCGGGTAGTCCGAATCGACTTAGAAAATCAATTATTGTTGGTTCATGGAAGTGTTCCAGGACCTCGGAGTGGGATTGTGACCATTCGCCGAACCGTGAAGAACGCAGGGTAAATTATGCCTACATTAGAATTATTCAATCAAGAAAAACAAAAAATTGGAACGATTCAGCTTCGTGAAGATGTTTTCGGAGTGGATGTGAATGTTCCTCTGGTTCATCAGGTGTTGAAAGCTCAGCTAGCAGGACGAAGGCAAGGGACTGCAAAGACTAAGACGAAAGCAGAAGTGAGAGGGGGCGGGCGAAAACCGTTCCGTCAAAAAGGAACAGGGAATGCTCGTCAAGGGTCTTCTCGATCTCCGTTGCACCCAGGGGGCGGTCAGACTTTTGGTCCGCAGCCGAGGTCTTATGAGCAATCGACTCCTAAGGAAATGATTCGTGGAGCATTACGGTCTGTACTATCAGATCGCGTGAAGGCGAATCGAATGGTGGTGGTTGATGAATTTAAGCTGGCCTCTATCAAGACCAGTGCTCTTCATCAACTTTTGAAAGAAAAATTGCAACTCAATCAGGTTTTGATTGTAGATGACTCGAATCGGAATCTAGAACTTTCAGGACGTAATCTTCCACGAGTGAAAGTTCTCCGAACCGAGGGGTTGAATGTCTACGATGTAGTGAGGAATGACTGGGTTGTTTTTACGAAGCGTGCGGTTCAGGCAATTGAAAATCGCCTGGCCCCCGCGAGTTAAGGTGAGGGATTCATGCGTACGATTTATGAAGTCATTCGTAGACCCATCATTAGTGAAAAAAGTACCGCTCTTGCTGAAGTTGCCGGACGATATGCTTTCGAAGTGTCAGTAAAGGCAAATAAGCAGGAAATTAAGGACGCGGTCCAGAATCTTTTTAAGGTAAAAGTTCGCGATGTGAGAACCATGATTATGCATGGCAAGGTGAAGCGAGTTGGACGGTTTGAGACGAAGCGCTCCAATTGGAAGAAGGCGCTAGTTACCTTGGCTGAAGGTCAGAAGATTGATTTCTTCCAAACAAAGTGAGTTGATTCATGGCTATTAAATCATTTAAGCCCGTAACACCGTCTCTTCGATACAAAAATGTGGCAGATTTCTCCGTGTTGACTCCTAAAAAGGAGCAGCCCAAGAAGCCCAGAAAGCTGATTGCATCTCTTTCAAAAACAGGTGGACGCAATCAGTTTGGAAAAATGACTGTTCGACATATTGGGGGTGGGCATAAACGGAAATACCGTGTCATAGATTTCTTGAGAGATAAACGAGAAGTTCCTGCTAAAGTTGCCTCTGTTGAATACGATCCGAATCGTACGAGCTATATTGCTCTTTTGAATTATCAAGACGGAGAAAAGAGATACATTCTTGCTCCATTGAACTTGAATCTGGGCGATATGGTCATAGCAAGTGACCAAGCAGATATTAAGCCTGGGAACAATCTTTCGTTGTCGGCCATTCCTGTAGGTACCTTGATTCACAATATTGAGGTGGAGCCAGGGCGTGGTGGTAAAATTGGTCGTTCAGCGGGAGGTTATGCTCAGTTGATGGCTAAAGAAGGCGAATACTGTCAGGTCAAAATGCCAAGCGGCGAGATTCGTCTTTTGCATGCTCGATGTCGCGCATCGGTTGGGCAGCTGTCGAATACCGATCATGAGAATATCACGATTGGTAAGGCTGGGCGAAACCGTTGGTTAGGGGTAAGACCTACTAACCGAGGTGTTTCAATGAACCCCATTGACCATCCACACGGGGGGGGTGAAGGTAAGACTTCTGGAGGGGGTCATCCTCGCACGCCGTGGGGGGTTCCGACCAAGGGATATAAAACTCGTAATAACAAGCGTACTGACGCTTTTATCGTGAAACGTCGTCGGTAAGGAGAGTGAATCGTGGCCCGTTCAATTAAAAAAGGCCCTTTTTGTGATGATCATCTAGTGAAAAAGGTTCAGACTGCACGGCAAGCGCAGGACCGTAAAGTGATTAAGACCTGGTCTCGTAGGTCAACGGTATTGCCAGACTTCGTAGGAGTCACCTTTGCGGTTCATAATGGGAAGAAATTTATTCCTGTTTATGTTACGGAAAACATGGTGGGTCATAAGTTAGGTGAGTTTGCTGCGACTCGTACTTTCCACGGTCATACACCAGCAGACAAGAAGGCCGCCGAAGGTGCAGCTCCCGCAAGTGCACCAGCAGCAGCTGCTGCCAAGCCGGCGCCTTCAAAATAAGTGAGGAATAAACAATGGTGACCGCAAAACCTGATAAAGTGACTGCAAAAATGAGTTTTATTCGCATAACCCCTAGAAAGATGGGGTTGCTTGCGGATGAGATCCGAGGGAAGGGAATCAACGATGCGTTGAGTTTTCTCCGGTTTTCGCCAAGAAAACGAACAGCCCATGTGCTTTATACTTTGCTAAAAAGTGCAGCTGCAAACTTGGATCAAAAAGGAACTGTGGATGTTGACACTTTGTTTGTGAAATCAATTTTAGTGGGTCAGGGTCCAACGCTGAAGCGTTTTAGGCCCAGAGCTAAAGGTTCAGCATTCAAAATTAATAAGAAAACCAGTCACGTGAGTGTGACACTCGCAGAGCGGTAATGAGGAGAACATGGGTCAAAAAGTTAATCCAGTTGGATTTCGCTTAGGAATTACCCGGACTTGGGATAGTCGCTGGTTCGCAAAAAAGGACTACAGTCGTCTTTTGCATGAAGATATTCGTTTAAGAGAATATCTCAAGGAGAAGCTTCATGGAGCTGGCATTGCACGAATAGAAATTGAGCGTGCTGCAAACAAGGTGAAGATTAATGTGCATACGGCTCGTCCAGGTATTGTTATTGGGAAAAAGGGTGCAGGCGTTGAGTCATTGAAAAGTGATGTTCAGAGGCTTTCAAAAAATGAAGTTTTTCTGAATATTATCGAAGTGAAGAAGCCAGAAGCTAATGCGACGCTCATAGCAGAAAATGTGGCAACCCAGCTTGAGAAGCGGGTTGCGTTTCGTCGGGCGATGAAGAAGTGTATGACTGCTGCATTTAAACAGGGAATTAAGGGGATTAAAATCCGCGTTTCTGGCCGATTGGGTGGTGCCGAAATCGCCCGAACCGAGTGGTATAGTGAAGATAGCGTACCGCTGCATACTCTTCGCGCTAATATTGATTACGGAACCGCTGAGGCTCGAACCACCTATGGTGTGATTGGTGTGAAAGCATGGGTTTATCACGGTGAAATGCAAACTCTGAAGAAACAAGCTGCGGTAGAAGCCAAAGCTGCTCAAGGGGCGTGAGGTAGAATATGTTATCACCCAAAAGAGTCAAATGGCGGAAACAACAGAAGGGTAAAATGCGTGGCAAAGCTGACCGAGGAGGAAATCTTTTCTTTGGTCAATTTGGACTGCAAGCAACTGAATGTGGTCGAATCACTTCGAAGCAAATAGAGGCTTCTCGTGTTGCTATGACTCGATACGTGAAGCGAGGCGGAAAGATTTGGATTCGTATATTTCCAGATAAGCCGCTGACCAAAAAACCTGCTGAAACTCGAATGGGTTCCGGGAAGGGCAATGTGGAAGAGTGGTGTGCGGTGATTAAGCCAGGACGAATTATATTTGAAATGGATGGAATTCCGCAAAGTGAGGCTTTTGAAGCCCTTCGTTTAGCAAATAACAAGCTTCCACTTCATTGCAAGCCCATGAGTCGTGAAATGGAAGTGATGGCTAAGGCAAGGGCGGAAAAAAAGCAAGTTGCTGCCTCAGGAGCGAAGGCTTAAGGAAAATAAGGAGTGATTGTGGCTACGAAGCGTTTTAGAGAGCTGAAAAATATGTCAAAAGATGAGCTTGCAACGAAGGTTCGTGAATCGGAAGCACAGCTTTTTGAGATTAAAATGAAAAAGGCAACAGGGCAGCTGGAAGATACCGCGAGTCTTTGGCGCTTGCGCAAGGAGATTGCTCGAATAAAAATGCTTCAGTCTCAAATGAGCTCTGGTTTGGTAGAGAAAGCTGCGAGGTAAAGAGGTATGGCGATCGAAAAGTTAGAAAAGCAAGGGAGTGCCCCAAAGGCTCAGGGGGAAGAAAGAAACGCCCTTCAGAAGAGAAGACTAGTGGTAGGAGTCGTTGTTAGCGATAAAATGCAGAAGACCATTGTTGTGAAGGTGGATCGTCAGGTTCGGCACTCTCTGTATCGTAAATATATCGAAAAGACTCGTCGTTATAAGGCTCATGATGAGAAAAATGATGCTAAAGTGGGTGATCGAGTTTCGTTGGTGGAGTCTCGGCCATTGAGTCGAGATAAACGCTGGGTGCTGCAATCGATATTGCGCCGAGCAGGTCAAGCTCCTGAGATTAACGTCTAAGAGCTGAGCAGGAGGATAGAGTTATGATTCAAATGCGTACTCGTTTAGACGTTGCAGATAATTCCGGTGCCAAGTCAGTGATGTGTATTAAGGTTTTAGGTGGCACTCGTAGAAAATATGCCTCGTTGGGAGATGTAATTGTAGTCACTGTCAAAGATGCTAGTCCTAACGCCAAAGTGAAAAAGGGCGAAATTCTGAAGGCTGTGATTGTGCGGACAAAAAAAGAAGTAAACCGTAATGATGGTACTTATGTTCGGTTTGATACGAATTCTGCTGTATTGATTAATGCTCAAAACGAGCCTATTGGTACTCGTATCTTTGGACCTGTTGCGCGTGAGCTTCGGGCTAGGGCGTTTACAAAAATTATTTCTTTGGCGCCAGAAGTGTTGTGAGGATCCTATGTTGAATTTAGAACGTCGCAAATTCTCGCTCCGTAAGAACGACCAAGTTGAGGTGATTGCAGGGCGTGAAAAAGGGAAAACTGGAAAAATTTTAAAAGTTGATTCGAAGAGTGGACGGGTCACGGTTGAGAAGGTGAATTTAGTGAAGCGCCATACCCGGCCAACTGCTCAGAAAAGCGGTGGGATTGTGGAAAGGGAGCTTCCACTTCATTATTCGAATGTACTTTTGCTTTGTCCCAAATGTAACCGAGGGGTTCGTCACGGTCATAAAGTTTTGGAACGAGCAGCAAGCAAAGGTTCTTCAAAAACAGGTGCTCAGCAAGTGAAGACGAGAGTCTGTAAGCGCTGTGGTGAGTCATTAGACCTAGCGTGATTTCAGACAGGAGGTAAGACGTGGTAGCAGCAAAAGATGAGAGTAGTGATAAAAAAGGCGAGATAGACGCCGATGCGGCGAAGGCGAAAGCAAAGGCTGAAGCTAAGAAGGTAGCTTCTGAAGCTGCTCGTGCTAAGGCCAAGAAGGCCAAGGAGGAAGCAGCAGCTTCTTCTGTAAAGATTGCTGCTGCCGGCGAGACGAAAACATCGCCAAGCAAGCCTCCTCGCTTAGTGAATCTCTATCGTTCGAAAGTCATTCCGGCTTTGATGAAACAGTATCAGTTTAAGAACTCGATGCAGGTTCCCAGGCTTTCAAAGATTGTAGTGAACTGTGCAGTAAAAGATGCTGTCGCTAATCCTAAAGTCCTGGATGGTACTTTTGAAGAGATTATGACTATTACAGGTCAAAAGCCTGTACTGACGAGAGCTAGAAAAGCGATTGCAGCTTTTAAAGTTCGCGCCGGTAATCCTGTGGGTGTCATGGTGACGCTCAGACGGGCTCGAATGTATGAGTTTCTGGATCGGTTAATGAACGTTGCTTTGCCTCGAGTCCGAGATTTCAAAGGCGTGAATAATAAGGGTTTCGATGGACGTGGGAACTATTCATTAGGAATTCGGGAACAGATTATTTTTCCAGAAATTAATTATGACAAGGTGGACAAGATTCGCGGAATGACCGTGACAATTACGACCACCGCTAAGACGAATGAGCACGCTCGGGCTTTATTGGCTGAGTTCGGCATGCCGTTCCGTAAGTAAGAAGGAGATCGATCTTGTCTAAAAAGTGTAAACTTGAAAAGATTGGTAAAAAGCCTAAATTTAAGACTCGCACGAGAAATCGTTGTCCACTTTGCGGTCGTCCACGAGCATATATGAGGAAATTTAATATGTGTCGTTTATGCTTTAGAGGGCTGGCGTTAAAAGGACAACTTCCCGGTGTGACCAAGTCCAGCTGGTAATCGGCGAGAGGATGCTACAAATATGAGTATGACTGATCCAATTGCAGATCTATTGACAAGAATTCGGAATGCGACCAAGGAGAAGCACGAGAAGCTCGAAGTGCCTGCTTCACGTCTCAAAGCAAACGTGGTTCGTGTTCTTAAAGAGGAAGGCTATATCAAGAACTTCCGCCTGATGCGCGAGGAAGGACGTCCTGTAATCAAAGTGTACTTAAAGTACACTGAACAGGGAGATAGCGTGATTCAAGGGATTCGAAGAATTAGCCGTCCAGGGCTGCGTCGTTATTCTGGTTATGAAGAAATGCCGCGTCCATTGGGTGGTGCTGGGGTTGCTATCGTTTCTACATCGAAGGGTGTCATTACTGGCCATAAGGCTCGGACACAAAAGGTCGGTGGCGAGATTCTTTGCGAGGTATGGTGATTTATGTCACGAGTTGGTAAAACACCGATAAAAATTCTTCAAGGTGTCAAAGTAGATGTGAAGGATGGTCTTGTTAAAGTGGAAGGCCCAAAGGGAAAACTTTCACACAAGCTTGCGCGTGGAGTTGTCGTGAAAATCGAGAGCGGAGCTGTGGTAGTGACTCGAGACGAGTCCGCTGCAAACAATGCGGCAGCGCTTCACGGCCTGACACGAACCCTGATTCACAATATGGTTCATGGAGCTCATACGGGCTTCAGTAAAGAATTGGATATTGTGGGAGTGGGATACAGAGCTGCAATGAAGGGGCAAGTTTTGAGCATGACCTTAGGATATTCTCATCCAGTTGATTATCAGCTTCCTGCTGGGATTTCGGCGAAGGTAGAGAATAACACCCACATTGTGGTGACTGGTGCGGATAAGATGTTGGTAGGTATGGTAGCTGCCAAAATTCGGTCTTTCAAAGAACCTGAACCGTATCAAGGTAAAGGCATTAAATATACGGATGAACATATTATCCGCAAGCAGGGTAAAGCTGCCGGTGCTAAGTAAGCGAGGATTTAAGTATGGCGACTAAAATACGTCGAGTGACCAGTCAGAAGCAAATCGTGCGATTTAAGCGTAAAAAGCGAATCCGCGCTCGCTTGGAAGGAAATACCGAGAGGCCAAGGCTTTCCGTCTTTCGATCGAATAAGCACATCTACGTGCAGCTCGTGGATGACGTGAAGGGGCATACGCTGGTGGCTGCTTCAAGCGCTGAAGAGGCATTGAAGGAAAAAGTGGGAAGTTCTATCGAAGGTGCGAAGACCTTGGGTAATTTGGTCGCAAAAAGAGCAATGGCAAAAAATATTACTCAAGTTGTTTTCGATCGAAGTGGATACTTATACCACGGTCGGGTCAAGGCGCTGGCAGATGCAGCCCGTGAAGGCGGATTGAAATTTTAGTTGGATAAAGGAGATTTTATGGCAGGCAATCAGCAAGTGGGGCGTCAGCAGGAAGAGTCTGAATTCGAAGATAAGGTGATTCATATTAACCGCTGCGCTAAAGTGGTTAAGGGCGGTCGCCGCTTTAGCTTTGCCGCTATTGTGGTTGTAGGCGATAAGAAGGGCCAGGTGGGTGTGGGCTTAGGGAAGGCTGGAGAAGTGCCTGAAGCCATCAAGAAGGCGGGCAAGCAAGCCAAGAAGAATATGATGAAAATTCCTCTGGAAGGGAATACAATACCTCACGAAGTGATTGGACATTTTGGTGCGAGTCAAGTTTTGATGAAGCCTGCACCAGAGGGAACTGGAATTATTGCCAGTTCATCGGTTCGAGCTATTCTTGAGGTGGCCGGTGTTCAGAATATTTTAACCAAATCCATTCGCAGGGATAATCCACATAATGTAGTGAGAGCTACTTTAGAAGGACTGAGAAGTTTGAGAAATTTTGCTGATATTGCAAAAGCCCGCGGTAAAGCTGTTGCGGAAATTTTGTAATTCCGTTCCTCGTCAAGGAGTAAATAGGTATGGTGGCCACAAAAAAAACAATTACAGTTCGTTTGAAAAGAGGAACAATTGCTTGTTCACCTAAACAGCGGGCGACAGTGAATGGGCTGGGTCTCAAGAGGAGGGAGCAAGTTCGGACTCTTGAAAATACTCCTTCGGTGAGAGGAATGATTAAGAAAGTCATTCATTTAGTCGAGGTTGTGGCTGAAACTCGGTAGTGAAAGAATTTCTGGGAATTGAGAGTAAATATGCTGAAGCTAAATACGATTCGGGCTCATCAAGGAGCAACTCATAAGAGGAAACGTTTAGGTCGTGGATCCGGTTCGGGTCATGGACCAACGGCCGGTAAAGGAGACAAGGGGCAGTTAGCAAGATCTGGGGGGAGTGTTCGTCCCGGTTTTGAGGGCGGCCAAATGCCACTTTACAGGCGGTTGCCAAAAAGAGGTTTTAAGAATGTTGCTCGCCGAACCAATGCTGTGATGAATCTTTTTGATCTTGAAAAACTGGATCCTAAGGATTTTCAGGAAATTTCGATAGAGACTTTGGTCAAGGCGAATGCGGTCAAAGGGCGCTATGATCGTTTGACTATTTTGGGAACAGGGGAAGTGACTCGAGCTTTTCATGTAAAAGCTCATAAAGTTAGCCCAAGCGCGCAAGAAAAAATTCAGAAGGTGGGCGGCAAAGTAGAGTTGCTTCCCATTCCAGGTAAAGTTAAGAAAAAAGGTAAGACTGTAGCAAAACGCGCGTCACCATCTTGATGGGGTATTTGAGGATGGGGACCAGGCGGAATGGAATAGACGAGATAGAGGGTACAAATGTCTGGCGCTGATGGACTGGTTAAGATTCCGGAGTTGCGTAAGCGTATTATTTTCACCTTGATTATGCTCGCCGTTTACCGCATTGGCGTTCATATTCCAACACCAGGGGTTGATGCAGCTGCTCTTCAGCAGGTATTTGCCCACATGAAGGGAACTATTTTTAACTGGTTCAATCTATTTAGTGGAGGTGCTCTTGAAAGATTTAGCATCTTTGCTTTAGGTGTGATGCCTTACATTAGTAGTTCGATTATTTTTCAGCTTTTGACTGTGGTTTGGCCCTATTTACACGATCTTCAAAAAGAGGGAGATCAGGGTCGTAAGAAAATTACCCAGTACACTCGTTATGGTACGGTTTTACTGTGTTTGATTCAAGGCTACGGGATTGCGACGGGGTTGGAGCACACGAGTTCGAGCGTGGTGATTCATCCCGGAATGGCATTTCGACTCTTAACCACCTGTACCTTGACTGCAGGGACTATTTTTTTGATGTGGGTGGGTGAGCAAATGTCTGAACGAGGGATTGGTAATGGGATCTCTCTTTTGATTTATGCAGGGATTGCTGCTCGAGTACCACAAGGGATTGGATCGACTCTGAGTTTGTATCGTTCCGGGGAGTTGACTTTTTTTAAGATTCTACTGGTTTTGGCTGTGATCGTTGGAACGTTTTTCTGTATTATTTTTGTGGAGCGCGGAGCTCGCAGGATTCCGATTCAATATGCCAAACGCATTGTTGGGAGGAAGGTTTACGGGGGGCAGAACAGTCATTTACCTCTGAAAGTCAATACTTCAGGAGTGATTCCACCCATATTTGCTTCGTCATTGATTATGTTTCCAGCGACGATCGCGACATTTTTCCCTGCGGAGAAGGTACAAAAATTTACTTCCCTTTTGCAGCCAGGCGCGATGCTTTATAATGTGCTGTTTGTGAGTTTAATTGTTTTTTTCTGTTATTTTTATACTGCGGTCACGTTTAAAACGGACGATGTTGCAGATAATTTGAAAAAATATGGTGGTTTTATTCCAGGTATCAGGCCGGGCCAGCCTACCGCTCAATATATCGATTACGTTTTGTCGAGGATAACCCTCGGAGGGGCAGTTTATATTTCAGCAATTTGTGTTCTTCCTACTTTTTTTACTCAAACCATGAAGGTGCCTTTTTACTTCGGTGGTACGAGTGTTCTGATTCTGGTGGGAGTCGCTCTAGATACTGTGGCACAAATTGAAACATTCCTTTTGAGTCGAAATTATGAGGGCTTCATGAAGCATACTCGGTTGAAAGGTCGCGCGGCTTATACATGATTGTTGTGTTACTTGGCCCTCCGGGCTCTGGAAAAGGAACTCAAGCAAAACGCCTTTGGACTGAGAGGAAGTGGCCTCAGCTTTCGACTGGCGATATGTTGAGATCGGCGATTCAAAAAGGGACAAAGCTGGGGATTCAAGCTAAGTCTTTCATGGATCAGGGGTTGTTGGTACCAGACAATGTGGTGGTTGATTTGATTGCGGAGAGAATTGAGTTGCCTGATTGCCGTCCTGGTTTTGTGCTCGACGGTTTTCCTAGGAATATTTTACAGGCAGGAGTTCTAGATCGAATGCTCGAGGTTCGAAATCAACCAGTTGACCGAGCGGTGGTCTTCGAAATTTCCGATGAGGAATTGGTTCGAAGACTGTCCGGTCGTAGAACCTGTGTCGAGTGTGGAGCGATGTATCATGTCGAGAGTGCAGCCCCAAAGAAGCCCCAGTTGTGTGATCATTGTGGCCACTCTCTGATTCAAAGAGAAGATGACAAACCAGAAGTTATCCAGAAGCGGCTGATAGTTTACCATCAACAAACAGAGCCTTTGGTAGAGTTTTATAAAAAGCAAAATAAGCTACGGTGCTTGGATGCTAAGAAAAAAGCCAGTGACGTGACAGAAGCCCTGTCAGAGGCACTTCAGTAAGAGGGGAAAAATAGGGTGCAACTATGATTTCCCTTAAGTCAGAACGAGAATTGAGTCAGATGCGGAAAGCAGGGGCTATTGTTGCTCAGATCCTTGAGGAAATGGCTCAAAAAGTGAAGCCGGGGATATCTACTGGCGAATTGGATCGATTTGCTGAAGGTCGCTGCAAAGATTTGAAGGTGGTTCCCGCTTTTAAGGGTTATCATGGCTTTCCAGCAACGGTTTGTATTTCGATTAATGATGAAGTGGTTCATGGAATTCCCTCGAATAAGAGAATACTGCAAGAGGGTGATATCGTAGGTTTGGATTTTGGTGTGAATTGCGAGGGGTGGTATGGGGACTCGGCCCGCACGGTTCCTGTAGGGAAGGTTTCAGTCGAAGCGCAGAAGCTCCTAGATGCAACCCGAGAAGGTCTCCATCAGGGAATTGCTCAGTGTCGAGAAGGGAATCGAGTTTTTGATATCGGCCACGCTGTGCAAAATTATGTTGAACAATTTGGATATGGCGTGGTAAGGGAATTCGTTGGTCACGGTATTGGCAGAGCACTCCACGAGGAGCCACAAGTTCCGAATTACGGTTTGAAAGGCAAAGGGCTTTTGCTTAAGGTAGGGATGGTTTTGGCGATTGAACCAATGATCAATGCTGGTAGCCATGAGGTGAAAGTTCTAAAGGACGGCTGGACAGCTGTAACTGTGGATCGTTCACTTTCTGCTCATTTTGAGCACACGGTTGCTATAACTCCGAATGGTCCGGAGATTTTGACGTTCATTTAGGATAGTGAATTTGCTAACTAAGGTAGTGTAACTATGGCCAAAGACGACGCGATCCAAGTTGAGGGTACAGTTCTCGAGCCTCTTCCAAACGCGATGTTTCGAGTGGAACTACCGAATGGCCACAAGATTTTGGCCCATATCTCGGGGAAGATGAGGATGAATTACATCAAGATTCTTCCAGGAGATAAGGTGACGGTTGAGATGTCTCCCTATGATTTAAATCGAGGGCGCATCACTTATCGAGTGAAGTAGGGTTTGGAGAATTTTATGAAAGTTCGTGCATCGGTAAAGAAGATTTGTGACAAGTGCAAGGTGATCCGCCGTAAAGGTGTGGTTCGTGTGATTTGTGAAAATCCACGCCATAAACAGAGGCAGGGTTGAGTTTTAACGATAGGAAGTTGAAAGGAAGGTAGCAACGTGGCTCGTATCGCAGGAGTCGATCTCCCACGCAATAAGCGGATGGAAGTGGCGCTCACTTATATTTTTGGAATTGGTCGCTCAACATCGAAAAGGGTTTTGGGTGAAGCTGGTATTGAGTTGAATAAAAAGTCAGATTCGTTGACGGAGTCAGAAGTTGCCAAGATTCGTGAAATCATCGACCGCACTCATCGGGTGGAAGGTGATTTGAGACGTGAAGTGAGTCTCAATGTGAAGCGTTTAGTCGATCTTGGTTGCTACCGCGGAACGCGACATCGCAAAGGCCTTCCAGCAAGAGGTCAGCGAACTCACTCCAATGCCCGTACTCGTAAGGGCCCAAGGATTGCGATTGCAGGTAAGAAATCTGTTAAGGCAATGAAGTAAGAGTAGGTGATTATGTCTGATCAAAAAGTGGAAGCGAAAGCAGAAGTTAAAAAAGAAAGTGCTGCGCCAACAGGAGCTGATGGTGCGGTGAAGAAGTTTAAAAAAGGGAAGAAAAACGTTTCGTCTGGGAGCGTATACATCCTTTCCTCTTTTAATAACACGATTGTGACCATTACGGACACCATGGGGAATGCTATTTGTTGGTCGAGCGCAGGTGGAAAGGGGTTTCGAGGTTCTCGAAAAAATACTCCATTTGCGGCTCAAGTGGCTGCTGAAGATGCTGCAAGAAAGGCCGTTGAAAACGGAATGCGTTCTGTTCAGGTTTATGTCAGTGGTCCAGGCGCAGGTCGTGAATCAGCTTTGAGAGCATTAGCGTCAGCAGGATTGCGTGTGACTTTTATAGAGGATGTGACACCTATTCCGCATAACGGTTGTCGTCCGCCGAAGCGGAGGAGGGTCTAATCATGGCACGTTGTATTGGTTCAGTTTGTCGGCTGTGCCGTCGTGAAAATCAGAAACTTTTTCTGAAAGGTGATCGTTGCTATACGGATAAGTGTTCATTTGAAAGACGTGGCTATCCTCCAGGTCAACACGGTCAAGGAAGAATTAAGTTTTCAGAGTATGGTCTTCAGTTGCGCGAAAAGCAAAAAATTAAAAGAATTTATGGACTTTTGGAAGGCCAATTCCGTAATCTATTTGAAAAAGCAGAGCGTATGAAGGGCGTGACCGGTTCTAATTTGTTATCGATGCTCGAACGACGATTAGATAATGTCGCCTATCGGTCTGGGTTTGCGAATTCTCGATCTGAGGCAAGGCATTTAGTGAGACATGGTCATTTCTCTGTGAACGGGATTCGAGTCGACATTCCATCCTATTTGGTTGGAAAAGGAGACTCGGTTGAAGTTCGCGAAAAGAGCAGAAGTGTTGCTCGAATTGCAGGAGCATTGGAAGCAGTGAAGAGGAGAGAAATTCCTCAATGGCTGGAGCTGGACTCTGCTGGAATGAAAACTCGCATTAGGGATGTTCCTTCGCGAGATGACATTACTGCTCCCATGGAAGAAAGACTGGTAGTAGAGCTGTATTCTAAGTAGGAAATCGTAGTTTTAACTGGTTCAAATGAGGTTTGTTACTCCCCGCATGGCTTACTGAGCTGAATCTTAAAGCAAAGAAGCGAGGGGATGACAGGAGATACGAATGCTAGAAAAAAATTGGCGTGATTTGATTAAGCCAAAAGCTTTGGATGTGGACAAGGAAACACTGACTCCCTCCTATGGGAAGTTTGTTGCAAAGCCATTGGAGCGAGGTTTTGGGCTTACTTTGGGCAATTCACTCAGACGAGTATTGCTCTCCTCCCTTCAGGGAGCCGCTGCTACAGCGGTGAAGGTAGATGGTGTTGTTCACGAATTTACTGCGGTTCCTGATGTGAAGGAAGATGTAGCTGAGCTCATTTTGAACCTAAAAGAAGTCCGTTTTCGTTTATTAGGCGCTGAAACTGCAACTGTTTTGATTGATAAGGCAGGTCCAGGTGAGGTTCGAGCCTCTGATATTCTTGTTTCTGAGCAAGTTCAGGTTCTCAATAGCAATCAATTGATTGCTACTTTGGGCAAGGGTGGTAGGCTTCGTGCAGAAATTCAAGTGGCTCGTGGTCGTGGTTATCGTCCAGCGGAGTCGAACAAGGATGAAGAAATGCCTTTAGGTTGGATTCCTGTGGACAGTTTTTTCTCGCCCATTCGACGAGTGAATTATACAGTGACCCAAAGCCGCGTGGGTCAAAGAACGGACTTCGATAAACTTACTTTGGAAGTTTGGACAGATGGCTCTGTTCTTCCTGAAGATGCAGTGTCATTGGGTTCAAAGATTTTAAAGGATCAACTTTCTGTCTTTTTAAATTTTGAAGAAGAACCAGAGCCTGTTGCACTTGCGAAAGAAGAAGGCGGATCCCAATTTAATCCTAACCTCTACCGCTCTGTTGAGGAACTGGAACTTTCCGTGCGTTCAGCCAACTGTTTACAAAATGCAAATATTAAGTACATCTACGAATTAGTTCAAAAGACAGAGTCGGAGATGTTGAAGACCAAGAATTTTGGAAGAAAATCTTTAAATGAAATTAAAGATATTTTATGCGAAATGGGTCTCAGCTTAGGAATGAAGCTCGATGGATTTGTTCCTCCATCTCAGCCTTTGAAGCCTGCTGATTCGGATGTCGATGAAAATCGGATGTCCGGCGATCGTAAAAAGGCTGAAGAGTTCGATGAAGTGAACGATGATATTGAAGATTAGTGAGGAGTAGTTCATGAGACACAATGTAGATGGCCGTAAGTTTGGTCGGAATACATCGCACCGACTTGCTATGTTTAGGAACATGGCAAATTCGGTGATTGAGAAGGAACAGATTGTAACCACAGTTCAGAAGGCTAAAGAAATTCGCCGAGTGGTGGATCGCCTCATTACCCTAGGAAAGGGAGGGGCTCCCGCATCTCGTAGGCTAGCTTTTGATCGGACGCGAAGTCAGGTAGTCGTGAACAAGCTGTTTACTACTTTGGCAGAACGGTATAAGGATCGCGCTGGCGGATATACTCGTGTGCTCAAGATGGCAGATCGTCGTTGGGGTGATGCAGCCGAAATGGCGGTTTTGGAATTAGTCGATCATCCAGTGCTTGATCGCAAAAGAAAAGTAAAGACCAAGACTGAAGAAGATGCGAGCAAAGACAATGAGAAGGAACTGACTCCTAAGGATACTTTTGGGCGTTTCAGACGCATGTTTCAGTCCAAGTCAAAGATCAAAGGTGGTACTCACGGCGCCATGAGTGGCATGCCAAAGGGTGGTGCTGCCAGAAAGACTCCCGCAGCAGGTGGGTCCAATAAATCCGGTGGAAGCAGTTAAGGGGTAGCTGTCGCGAATTATTCCTCGGGACACAAGTCCTGGGTGAGAAAATGTTGGGACGGGGTTTTTAATCCCGTCCCTTTTATCCTTTAATAGTTAAGGAAATAAAAAAAACAGCTATTTTTAGCGGATTTTTGTCAGTCTCCAAGAAAGTTTATTCTTTTTATTCATGGTTAGTTCGGATTGGAAGGTTTAACGATGGAGAAGTACAAGCAGTCATGGAACCTTTTCAAGCCTATGACAGCTCACCTAAGAAGGAGCTGCTTACCTATTGGAGTTATCGGAATAGTGAAGTTTCTTTGCGCTTCGTCAGTATTAGTAGAAGATGATCGATACCAACTGTCCTGTTCTCGTAGTTTATCACTCATGACTTTGAGTACTACTCCGTCATAAGTAAGTTCGACATCTTGTGCTTGGACAAGCGCATTAATAAGTTTTGCAATTATTCCTGAAGGTTTTTCTTCCTCTGTCTTTGCTTGAAGAAGAGCATAAGATAATCCATTATAAGACCAGCCACTTTGACCGGCACTGAATGCTGTCAGTAATAGGATCGAATTATTAACAAACGCTGGTTTGAGGATGTTAATGAGCTGAGCAACTCCACGAATGGTCAGATAGGGTTCATCCCAAGCATTACTAATATCAAGGATGCCAATTTTTTCTCCATGGGTGTTCAGAGACGCTTTGAGTCGTTCTATTTCGATTTGATCAGCAAGATCAAAGAGATGAGATTCAATTCGATCTTTTTTAGCAAGATCTTGCAAATGGGAAAAAAGACTATCCTGATTTAAGTAGTCCTTTATATTGCCTCCTTGAGAATTTGATATTTGCATCATGAGATGCATAAAGTGCCCGGTAGGATTTAAGTAGTTCCTAATATCGACTCCATGATTACTTGCTATGTGCAGACTCAGGAGCTGCGCAAAGGTCTCGTTAGTAGGTCTACTGACCTTTTGATTCCACCAATCCAAATTTTTCTCATTCCAGAGTTGTTTGTTTGGGTTCATACTTGGAAGTTCATCGATGGCTGTTTTTAAGGCCTCCGGATTGCTACGTAAACTGAGATAATGATGTTGGTCTTTGGCAAGCTTAAGGAGTGACGTATTCAATCGATTAAAGAGTACAACTCCCGGATCCTTATCGATCAGAATAAGTCTACTTGCACTCGCAAGCGCAGCCCCATTAAAGCCTCGTTCTGTCCCAACTGCTAAATAAACTCCACGATTGTTCAAATTAAAAATAGGTATTGCAATTGCTGGACAGCCCTCATTAGGAATCATATATGCCCCATCTTTATCACTCACCTCTTTAAGCGGCTCTTCTGAAAGTAGTGGCATGGAATAACAATTACTCAAAGGATTGAAAAATAAACAAATAAACAACATAAAATTAAAAATCATGCAGTGGGTTTTATCGAATTCATGATATTTTTCAATATAAATATGAAGTGTCATTGATTCAGGTTTACCCTGTGCATAGCAAATAAATAATTTTCCATCCCTCCAAAGATTAAGATGGACGCTATCAAACAGTTGTAGGTAATACGGTTTCTCATAAAATATTTATTTCTCTCTTGTTTTTAGAGTTCTTTAGAGCTCCTATAGAATAGGATCACCAAAAAAATTCTTAAATTTTTTTGTGAGAGTAACAATAATAGATTGATAGAAAATAATTTATTGGCCTAACGGCCAAGTAAGGAAAGAAGAAACATGCTGAAATTGCAGCTCAAAAAAAGAGCACCACACCCTGAATTCATGAAGATTGAAATAAGCTGATTGCTGTAAGCAAATCTTGCGGTGCTCATAATACTAATGTCATGGATACTAGATCCTTTTGTGATCTGTCAATGTTTAATTCGCTATCGATCTTAACCTAAAAAGCTCCGGGGCAGCTAAGAGCTCTAAAAGCTCTTTTTCGTAATATAAGTCCGCAATTATTGTTGGCTTCATGGTTTCTTAAGTCGTTACAATGGTCTTGAAGGCTAGTTGCTGTTTTTCGCCCAGTCGTGCAGCCTCCGACGCTACACTGCGAGTTGTCTAAAAGGCACTCACGAGCTTCATTGTGGCAATTAAAACAGTAGAGATAGCTATAATTTGAAGTGGATGGCCGTGTTAGAGTAGGATTTGTTGTTTCGGTCTCGTTTTTTTTCCCGCATCCCCCGATTGCTAAAGTGATTAAAATTGCTAAGACTTTGGATGTATTAATAAAAAAAGTTTTGTTCCCATTTAAGTGCCCTGTTTTTAGTTCAATAGTATTCATGTCGTGTTGTATAGCATGTGGTATCTGGTCTGAATAGAATAATTTGACTCATCTAAGTATGCGCAATGCAAAGTGTAGCGCGATACGAGCGTACCTCCATTCATTCTGAGCTTGATTATTATAGTTAATTAGTATAATACTTTTATCGGTCATCTTTTCTTTCTTGAGAAAAGTACAGGTTTAAGGATATGAAAAAAAATTGGTATTTCAATTACATAGCTGTACTGATGCTCATTCTTTCATTAGGGATAAGCGCTTGCTCTCAATATGTGGCAAATAATCTCAGCTCTCCGATAGTTAATAAAGTTCCTGGTACCTACGGAGATAATAGTCATTCTGACGAAGCTCACATCGATGGTAGTAGTGTTATGAGTGAGTGTGGAGTCAGAGTTATTAGAGGAGACGGTGGTCAACGGCTCTTTAGGAGCTCCCACTTTGGGGAAGATAATCATCTTTTGAGGCAGCAATTCCTGCAGACTGAGCCGGTTCGCCCTCAAAGTTTAGGAATATTCAGATTTAATGTAAATACAGCACGTGGTCCTTCCTATCAGCCTAAGTCTCCCGTAGTGTTTACCTATCATGGGGTGGGGGTGCGTTCTTTTTTGACTGTCTCTTTTTCCGAGGTATTTAGGGAGAATATTCCCATTGCCATTCGGGACGTGCTCATGCAGCATAATGTCAACACTTTAGATATTCTATTTACTCAGCAAGATAAGGTCGGTGGCGATCAAGTAAGTCTCAAGCCGGCATTCTGGATGTTTCCCAATCGTCCTAAAATGGATGATGTTTTAGGGAGCCCGCCTGAGCTCAGTGGATGTGTTTTGATGCGACTATTTGAGTCAGATCAAAATATTGAGGATCAGGTGAGCCATGATCAATTGAAGCCATTTCAAAATTTTTTTCATGACCAGCGGCTATCTCCTGATACCGGTCATTTAAATATATCTGAATATGGCGAAAGTTTTTCCTTCTATTCTTTAGTGATTTTTGAAGCTCAGCAGCGTGCAGCTGTTACTTTACATTGGTTATTGAATCATAATGATAGTGAAGCTTTGTCGGGTCTCTTGAAAAATAAAGATGCTACCCGTTCTTTTGGGGCGCTCATGGATGCATTAAATATTCATAATAGGTTTCAAGGTACCCCAATGCTACAAAAACTCAATGGACTGATCAAATAATGCATATCAGTTGCTCAAATAAGAAGTTTTTTTTGATCTTTAGCGCCTTTCTAGTTATGTTTTCCTCCGAGTTTTTATGTTTTGCTATTGAGAAATCAAAATCTGAACATATCGAGTTGATGCAATTATATATAGATCGAATTAACTCAGGTGAAGATTTAGACAGAATTCAGAGGTATGTAAATAGTCAGATATGGGAAGAAAGTGAGAAGCGTCAGCTTGTTCTAGATTATGCGGATTACGCATGGAAGTATTTTGATCAGCTTGGTACAAATTTCGAGCGTGAAAAAAAATACCATGCTTTTTTAAAAATCTCTAATGCACTTCTCCCAGAGGTGAAAATTTGCAGTTATTTTTACGACTGCTATCCGCGCAACATATTAGATTTAAATGGTATTAATTTGTTACTGACCTATTTTCAAGGTAAGGAGAAGTATAAGAACAGGCTCAGGTTTTCTGGTGGTGTCGATATTCAAGATTTACCAGCTTTAGTACAAAATCTCGTATATCAGGGCTCACGTGGTGAAACAAGCTTTGTAGTAAGACAAAGAGGGAAAAAGCATGTTACACCCCTATTTATTCGTATAGATGATAAAAAGCTGACTGCCATAAGCTTAGACGCGTTAGGCGGCAGTGAATCAGGTTATGATTGGGGAAGCTGGATTCAGGCAGCTCTTAAGTCTTCGATAAAAATTCCAATAGAATTTTACAAATTCAAAAAAGAAAGGCAAAATGATGGCATCAGTTGTGCAATCTTTTGTATTAGAGATCTTCTCGAACATGCAAAAAATAACCTATTTGGCTATATTGAAGGTATCAAAGGTTCAGACCCTGCGATAATAATTCCTGATCCCTACTTTAAAAAGGATAGCTTTCTTATCTTAGGGCTTCCTCTTGAATTTATGAAGGTCAGTCAAGTTGAATGGGTGAGTAAGGGAGTTCAGGTACAAAAACCTGAGAATCAAAGAACTTCTACTGATCATAAAATTCTTCATACCAGGAAGAAGGCATATAAATA
>Ga0302320_10004442_pt1 | contig 31863 bp, 32 predicted proteins | sample Bog_T0_3_FD_202130 | JGI IMG/M metagenome (GOLD analysis project Ga0302320, IMG submission 202130) | Peat permafrost microbial communities from Stordalen Mire near Abisko, Sweden - Bog_T0_3 | ecosystem: Environmental > Terrestrial > Soil > Wetlands > Peat | place: Sweden: Abisko, Stordalen Mire... | reverse complement strand
TATCTTTATATTCTTTTTGATTGCTAAAACTATCTGAAACATCCATCATATTAAACGAAACCGGTCTTCCTTGATGGGTTATTCCAATAAAATCCAAATCTCTCCACCAGCCCATTTGTTCGTCTATTTCAAATAGCAATGTTTCGGCTTTGCGCCAATGCAGGTCTTCAGGTTGCACATGTGGTTCAAAAATCTCTGGATGATACTCATTTTCAAGTTTTCCATAATATCGCTGAATGATTCGCCAATGTATCTGCTGGCCAGCCATAATTGCGGCCTGTGGTGGATCGGCATTTAAGGTATTAGAGACTAGTTTGGCAAAATCCGGTCTGACTTGATGAAGCTTGAAATATGAGCTGTATAATCTGATCTCATTAAAGTAATGGAATATTAGGGATAAATCCATTGTTACTATTCCTGGAACTCTTTCGTTCTGAGTAGGTAGAATCAGAATTGTGCCGAGCTCTTTTAGATGAGTTAGATTATGCTGTTTTTTAGAAGTTAGTTTTACGGCCACATCCTTCCATCGATCAGGCATAATAAATATCTCTATGTCTCTTGTTTCAAAATCCGAAGGTTTAAGAAGACTATAGCTAAGATTAAATTGTTCGAGCCACTCCGGTCGTTCGGCGAACCTTAACGCCCCGTAAATCTCTAAAATGTTTTCATTTTTTAGTAGGCTATCAATGCTTTTATAATTTAACTTTGCCATGATATTACGAGGCGGCATTCTTCTTAAGAATTCTTTGGCAACGCTCTTTTTCAAAACCCAGCAATGTTTGGGTACTGAAGATTTTAGAGCGGCTTCTCGGATAATAGGAAGAGCTGCAGTCACATCTTCCGTATCTGAAACTCCAATAATATCTGCTAGATGACGATCGTCTTTTTTTAGTTTATCCAGCAGTGCATAATAAAGTTCTTTTCCATTAGTGTCTTTGGGATCAAGACCAAGATCTTTAGTCTTTTGCTGTACCTGACCAATTAGTTCGGCAGTCAAACGGACATCGATGCCTTGCTTGCCGGTAGTTTCTTCTAGCTGCCTGACAGCTATACTAAACATTGGTTCAGTAGCGCCCAAAAGTTCTGATATTAGTCTAGACATGTTATTCTTTGCTCTTTGTTACCATCTTAGCATAAGCTTGATATTTCTTTTACTTCTAAAGGCATCTCATTTATTAGCGTGTTGATATCTAGAATTCCTGATTTTGCTCCGATAGATTGAACAACGCTTGTTGAATTGGCACTTCCAAAAATGATTGCATCCTCCAGACTTTCACCAGCTGCTATCATAGCTGTGAAACCAGAGCTAAAAGCATCGCCCGCACCAGTACGGTCGATAACTTTAACGTCTTTATACATGCCTGCACTGACAATATGCCACCTGTCAGCCGCTACGGCACCATTTTGGCCATCAGTTACTATCACATAATGTACGTCTTGATTGGCTCGTAAGACTAAGTCCTTTATGTTGTCAGCTTTATAGAGTAGGGACATCTCTTCTTTATTGAGTGACAGAATGGTCAGTCTTGGCAGCAAGCTTTTAAGTTTTTCCGGTTTAAGCAGTTCATCTTTCCCGGGGTTCATGGCTATCTTAATATTATGGTTCTCAGCGTAATCGAATATAACTTTTAGCGCCTCAAAGTTGCCGGCCATGGAAGTTAAAAATATCCAGTCGCAATCTATATCATGAAAATCCGATTGATGAATATCGATATGCGCACTTGCTCCTCTGAAGGTTAATATCGTTCGTTCTCCATTAGGCGCCAGTAACAAGCATGAATAACCGGTACAGACTTCTTTTAAGTAACTAACCAAGCTGGTATCGACTCCATCCTTATGAAGGTCGTCTATAACAGTCCTACCGGGCAGATCATTCCCAAGTTTCCCCATATACATGGAATGTAAGCCTTGTCTGGCAAAAGTAACCGCAGCATTGGTGGCACCACCGCCGGTACTAAATACCACGCCATCTATATCATTCTTGGAGCCTAGCTGGAATTCTTCGACAAATTCTTTATGTTCTTTGCAAGGTGTAAATATTTTACCTTGTAAATAGACGTCCTGAACAGCAGCACCAATCGATAAAATTTTAATATTCTGACGATTTTGTTGTCCACCCATGACTTTAAACTTTGGCTTTTCCTATCGAATTATAATTTTGCAATTTTGATTCTACGACAGTTTGAACGGCACCATAAACCGTAGGCATTAATTTAACTACAGCAAATTCGTCAGGGTTATCCCGTAATACTTTTTCAAGAGTCAATCTAAACGCTTTGCGCATATCGCTATTTACATTAATTTTTGTAACACCGATCCTAACAGCTTCTTCAAAATAATGACCGGGAGTATCACTACCTCCGTGAAGACTTATATTGCAGTCGATTGCTTTGCGTATTCTTTCAAGTAAGTCTAAATCTAACATCTTGGGAACCGGATAATTGCCATGTAAATTACCAATAGCTGCTGCAAATGTATCTATACCGGTTTCTTTTACGAATTTTGCAGCTTGATCCGGTTTGGTAAAAGTCTTCTTTATCTCTTCATAATTGAAGGCTTCTTTAAAGACGTTTGATCCGCCTCCGAAATAATGTGGTTCGCCCTCGACTAAGGCTCCGGTAAACTTGGCATACTCAACGATTTGCTTCGTAGTATCAATGATTTCTTTATCCGAGGCATCGTGTTTAGCCTGACTATAATCGATATGAATAAATTCAAAGCCGGCATCGATTCCGGCTTTAGAGGCTTCAACACTTGGACTGTGATCGAGATTGATATACATCTCGATACCCATTTCATTCTTGTAATTGTCTACCATGTCCCGGATATTATTGAGATCCATGGCATCGGCTTCACCTTGGCTTACTTCGACCATCACAGGTGCCTGAAGTTTTTGAGCCGCTTTAGCTACTGCAATTAGAGTTTCCTGATTGTCGATATTAAAAGCACCTATGGCATAATGTCCGGCTCTGGCACGAGCTATAGACTCCCGTGCATCAATGCAGTTTTGTCTGATCTGTTTAATAGTTAACGGCATTACTGTTTGCCTATTGAAGTTAGAAGTTCATGAGCGGTCATCATAATATGCTTATCAGTCAACCCGAAATGTTCTAGAAGCTCTGTTGGCTTTCCGCTTTCGCCGAAATGATCTTTCATCCCCATGCGGCGCATTGGTGTTGGTTTATTTTCTGCTAGTACTTCAGCTACAGCACTACCTAAACCACCAATTATCTGACCTTCTTCAATAGTTATAACTGCTCCGGTCTTGCTGGCACTTTGGATAATAGTTAGAGCGTCAAACGGTTTAATAGTCGGTACATGGACTACTTCAACATCTATGCCGTCCTTAAACAGCTTTTGAGCTGCTGAAAGTGCCGGAAAAGTCATCGTTCCGGTAGATACAATTGTCAAATCGCGACCTGTTTCTAGAACATAAGCTTTACCGATAACAAAGGGTGTTTTCTCTGTAGTAAACACCGGGGTAGCTTCACGTGCCATACGTATATAACAAGGTCTTTTATCTAACGCTATAGCTAGCGTAGCTTTCTCGGCTTCGACACTATCTCCAGGAGCTAGTACAACCATATTTGGCAGCACGCGCATCAATGCTAAATCTTCCAGCATTTGGTGAGTTGCACCATCGGCACCGGTATAAAGTCCAGCATGAGATCCTACTAGTTTTACTGGCTGGTTATTTAGACAAATAGTTGTTCTTATTTGCTCCCAACACCTACCTGGGTTAAAAGATGCATAGCTGCTGACAAATGGGATTTTACCCATGGCTGCCAAGCCAGCACCAACAGTAACTAGATTTTGTTCAGCAATTCCTATTTCAAAGAATCGATCTGGATAAGCTTCTTTAAATAGATGCACCTGGGTACTTTCAGCTAAGTCAGCACTAGCAGCTACGACATTTTCATCCAAGCCGCCGGCTTTAAGTAACCCCTCACCGAAGCCCTTTCTTATTGGCACCATTTGAACATCTTTGGACATATAATCTGTTAAATGTAGGTCGCTGCTAGTCATTTTCGCTCCTAATTTTACCCTGTAAAGTTCTAAGTTCCTTTAATGCTTTCATTGCTTGTTCATGATTAGGTGGAACTCCGTGCCAGTGAAAATCATATTCCATAAAATCTACACCTTTACCAGGTATTGTATGAGCAATGATCATCACCGGTTTTTCCACTATGGCCCTGGCCATCGCGCAGGCATCAATGATGGCGTCAATATCGTTGCCATTTATTTCCAGCACATGCCAACCAAAAGCTTCCCATTTGGCTCTTAAATCTTCTAGTGGCAGAACGAACTCAGTCGGTCCGTCGATTTGAATATTATTTCGGTCAATAATACCGATAACATTATGTAATTCGTACTTGGTGGCAAGCATAGCCGCCTCCCAAACATTACCCTCATCAAGCTCACCATCGCCCATTACTACGTATACCCAGCGGTGCAGCTGTTTATTCAATCTGAGTGCCAAAGCCATACCAACAGCTTGGCTTAATCCGCTACCTAACGGTCCACTGGTAGTTTCAAGTCCTGGCAATCTGGTTCTTTCGGGATGACCTTGAAGTCTGGTTCCAAACTGCCTTAGTGTTTCAAGTTCACTCTTATTGAAGTAACCTGCTTCTGCCATGGCGGCATACCTGACCGGTACGCAGTGTCCATTACTTAGAACAAGGATATCCCTTTCATCCCAATCAGGGTTTTTTGGATCGTGCTTAAGTATGCTAAAGTATAGCGCCGTGAAGATATCTGCCAGCCCCATTGGACCGGCTGAATGGCCGCTCCCGGCATGTTCTAGCATGCTAATAATATCTTTGCGTATGGTTGTGGCTAATTGTTCAAGTTCTTCGTTGGAATAATGTTTCATTTTTTAAGCTAGTTATCTATTAAACTAGCTCTTATTGTAGCATAAGCTTCTTGAGGATTAACTGCGTTTTGAATGGCGCCACCTACATTTAGAACATCAACACCGGACTTGGCAAGTTCGGCTGCATTTTCAGAATTAACACCACCATCCCAACCAATTTCCAAATACTTGTGAGCAGCTAGGGCTTCGGGAATTTTTGACGTCAGACTTAGATCGCATGTTCCTCCAAAATGACCTAAATCTCCACTAAAAATTAGAAGATGCTGAACGTGCGGAAATATATAACTCACATCTTTTATTTGAGTCGGTTGTAGAATTGCTACACCAGTTTTTATACCTTCAGCCCGTAAATCGGCCGCAAATTTTGGGATATCACAGGAACTTTCGGCATGTACTATTACCATATTAGGATTAAGTTGAATAAGCTCACTTAAGTGATCCTGTGGGCGACGATACATAACATGAATGTCAGAAATTATATTTTCTGGAAGCCATATATCTGATATTGGAATACTTTCACCTATGGCAAAATCATTATCTTTTAAATCAATTTGAATTCGCTCGGCGAACGACTCTATCTTTTCAAGCTGTTTTTTAAAATCTTCTTTATCTTTAGCTAGCAGGGTTGGGCAAACGATACTCATTGTTTTAACTATAACAAAACATTTTAATTAGTGAACCACACCATTCTATTAAGCATGTTCCATTTCAATATAGGGAAACACACCTAAGAAAACACTCTCAACCCCGGTTGGTCGAAAACCAGACTTCTTATAAAAATTAATAGCCCGCTGATTGTAAGATACAACTTCTAATAGTTTAGGTTTGGTTGAATTTGACCAGTCAAGGAATTCTGCCATCAATTCTTGGGCTATGCCTGTTCCTTTGCATTCATCAAGCAGATATAAGGCGCTCAAATCAACAGTCTCTTCGTTTTCATTCCCATGCAAGAAACCCACGACTCTTGATCCCTGCCGTACTACTCTATACAAATGTTTGTCAGGTTCGACCTCTTGTTCGGCGAATCTTTCCAATCTGAAATCTGCACCACTTTGGCTGGCAATGTAGCCTACTTTTTCTTGTATAACTTTCCCAGTAATTCCAAGCTCAGGTCTAATATATGTTTCCATCCAGGCTTTAAGATGCATAATTCCAATAGCCCTAACATCTTGCGCCAGAGGTGCAGTAATTGAATACTTCGAATTATAATGCTCTGGATTTAGTACCATAGCGGAATTTTACTACCGTTATTTAGCAAATACTATAGGTTATCTAATTCTTGATTTCGCCTTATATAGCGGGCAGCACCGGCAAATGGTGTATTCAGCCAAGCTTCAATAATTACAAAAACGCCGTGTTTGTCTTCATTTTTAAATAATTCTGCAGGAATGGCCAGCACATTGCTATCTTCATCATTTCTGACACCTTTGGCCGAATCGATGTCATATCCAAGTCCTGCTCTTATACCCTTAAATCGATTGGCAGCCATAGCCATACCCTGTCCACTACCGCATATAAGAATTGCTCTAGCATCTTTATCTTCGCTACTTAGAACCTTATTGACTGCTTTTGTCGCAAAAACTGGAAAATCATCTTCAGGATTAAATTGTTCATCTCCAACATCCTCGGCATCGTAACCAGCGCTCTTTAAATAATTTAATACGTCCTGTTTAGATACATAGCCTCTATGATCCGCTCCTACGTAGATTTTCATTTTTTTACTATAAATGAGCTTCCTCTGGCTCTGGATAGCCTTTGCCATCCTCACTTTTATTTAATAACCGCCCGATATCGGCGACTAATTCGACTAAGCGATTACTATAGCCCCATTCATTGTCGTACCAGGCAACTACTTTTACTAAATTACCGCTTACTACATTGGTTAATTTCAGATCAACGGTCGCGGAATGACTATTACCAATAAAATCGCTACTTACTAGTTCTTCCTCGGTAACCGCTAGAATACCCTGATAATAAGTATTGGCGGCGGCATTTTTGAAAACTTCATTCACTTCTTCAATAGTCGTATTTTTCTTGGTAACCACCACAAAATCAGATAAAGACACAACCGGAGTAGGTACTCTGATTGAAAGACCGCCAAAAATACCTTCAAGTTCTGGCAAGGTTTTGGCGGCGGCAATACTGGCTCCAGTACTGGTTGGCACTATATTTTCAGCTCCGGCTCTGGCTTCTCTCAAGTCTTTAGCAGGGGCATCAAGTATCCGCTGACTGGCCGTGTAACTGTGAATAGTCGTCATCATAGCTTTTTCTACACCAAAATTTTGATTCAAGATGTCCATTACCGGCGTAATACAGTTGGTCGTACAGCTGGCATTGCTGATAATATTGCCAGCTTCAGGAAGAGAGTCTTCATTGACTCCTATAACTATGGTATCGGTTCCGTCGTCCTTGACTGGAGCAGTTATGACGACCTTTTTGGCCCCAGCAGCATCAATATGGGCCTTAGCCTTTGAAGTTTCAGTAAATAAACCTGTGGACTCAATGACAACATCAATATTCAAATCTCTCCATGGCAAGAGAGCCGGATCGGTCTGTTTTAATACTTTAATATGCTTTTTATCAATAATAATGTTTTCGTCGTCATAGGTTACCTGGTGGTTATATAATCCATAAACCGAATCATGCTTAAGAAGATGGGCTAAGGTTTTTGAATCGGCCAGATCATTTATTGCTATTACTTCTAAATCTATCCGTTCAAAGGCCACTTTAAGCGCATTGCGTCCTATTCTTCCAAATCCATTGATTGCTACTCTAGTAATAATCCCACTCCTTGATATGTTGATTCAATTGTATAGCTTATGCTTATCTTCCTCAAGCTATCATTTTCAATTATGTCGCCAGGAGGGCTCACCGGCGATTGCCGGTGAGCCTCTCCCTGTCGTCTACGTCGGCTAGAGGCGGAAGCTTGACTCCTTGAGGAGGTCGGCGTGAACAGTCCTGTGAGAGACTTTGGTTGAGCCGGAGTTCTGCTTTCTCCAGCGGCGCGTGACCCGACTGTTGTCGAATTGCTCGCCGAGCCAAAGAACTTCATCCGGTTTGCCGTTTTCCTTTATCAGAACACATATCCCATCGCCCGATGGGATTTCCTGGAGGACGTGCGCGTGACGCTCACCCTGTTCGTCGATCATGGCGATATCAATCCTCAGAGCGGAACTCATGTGGCCTCCGATCACTATAGAGATAAAGAGCTAGATAATTGATCTACCTTAACAAGCCTTCATAGACACAGTGCATATTATTGCATATTACTTAAAGATTTTTAGCTATTTCTTAGCAAGTTCAATTGAATCATTTACTACTTTTTTTGCTTTTTCAGCATCACCCCAGCCATTGAAACTTACAGGGCTGCCTTTCCAATCATTTTTCCAGTCTTTGTAATGACTATAGAAATGTTCAACAATTCTCTTGAAGTTCGGGCCTAGGTCGTCAACTTCCTGGATATGGTCTTTGGAAATGTCTTTAGCTGGTACACAAATAATTTTTTCGTCATTTTCTCCGTCATCTACCATATGAAGTACGCCAATTGGTCTTGAAGGAATTACTAGTCCATGAGGTACGCTTTCGTCTATTACCAAAAGTGCATCTAGTGGATCGCCATCGTCACAAAGAGTGTGAGGAATATAACCGTAATCTGCTGGATAACCGAGCATGGTATTGTTAACACGGTCCAAAACTAGATAGCCAGTGCTTTTATCCATTTCGTATTTGTTCCGGCCGCCTTTTTGAATTTCTATTAAAACGTTAACGACTTCCGGTGCTTTATCGCCGTAGTCAATATCTTTGCAATTGCAGGACATTTGGTTCTCCTAATTAATGTTATTTCAATACTTTGTTGTTCATAGTATACAATATTGTTAATGAAACATTGGTTAATTGCGCACCGCGGTGCTCGCTGTGATGCGCGCGAAAATACACTAGCAGCTTTTGAAGCGACGAAAAAATACCCACTGGGATACTGTGAACTGGATATCCATACCACAAAAGACAATGTCGTTATTTGCCATCATGACTTTGATATTGAGGGAAGAGATATAGGCACAAGTACTTATAAGCAGCTTAAAAAACTTGACCCAGAACTCACAACTTTTGACGAGGCGATCAAAGCCATTGATAGTAAATTGCCATTGGTTGTGCATATAAAAGCTGCCGGAACCGCTAAAAACGTAGTAGAAATAATAAGAAGCCATCCAAATTGGAGAGCCGCTAGTTTTAATATTGATGAACTAAAATATTTGATTGATGCCGGTATTGATGGAAAGCGAATTTATGTCTTCCAACGTCATGAGCCTCTAACTCATATAGGTCGAGCAGTAAAGGCCGGTATCGGCGGCGTAGCCCTCCATCATGGCTATTTGTCACCAATCTGGTATTGGCGGGCAAAGCGGCAAAACCTAAAAATGTATGTTTATAGTGTTAATTCCCTATGGGAAGCCCGACTGATCCGAATCTTTTATCCAAAACTGGGAATTTGTACCGACAGACCTGATTTAATACAAAAACTAGACTAAAAGAATTGCTATCATATAGTTATGAAGCAAGTACTTATCAGTTGCGGGGTGATTGTGGTTCTGTGTCTGGTAATAATTGGCATTTACGAAAAACAGAATCATAATATTTCCCAGAATACTACCGGCGGTGGCTATGCCAATGAGATATCAGCTTCAGAGATTGCCCAGCATAGTACTCCAAGCGATTGCTGGACGGCGGTTGGCAGCAACGTCTATGATTTCAGTGATTATTTTAATCAAAATTCCACAATTAATACCTCTGACATTTGCGGACATGTTATTAGTAGCTCCATGCTGCCATCAACAATGAAATTAAAAGATTTAACCAGTTATTCTATCGGTTTATTAACACCCTGATCTACTGAGGCAATAAAACATTATTTACAAAATAAATAGTACCATTGGCGGTTTTTTGTGGAGCAGAAACAGTTGTTGCGGTATCGCCCTTAGCATCGGTGAAAGTATATTGATTGCCGGCCACACCGACAACAATTTGTTGACCTTCATCCGTAGATAGTTTCAAGCCGCTTGTTAGTTGGCCGGATGGATTACTTACAATACTGTATTTGGCAATATTTTGAGCCGCTTGACTGTTTGTATTCAGCAGGGAATCAAAGTAGCCGTTTGGCAGATTATTAAATGCGCTGTTTTCCGGTGCTAAAACAAGATAATTGGTGGTGGTGTTATTTAGCATATTATTGACGCCGGCTGCACTAATAAGCTTATTAAAATTATTTAGCGAACTGGTACTGGCAATGTATGAGCCCATAGCTTCAGAACTCGTTCCGGTCGAGACATTTGAGTTAGTATTTGTCGGATTTGTTGTTTTACCACCGTATAAAATATACAGAACAATACCTATTACAATAATTACAAAAACAATTGATGTGCTTGTGATAATGCTTTTCTTAGTCACTTTAGATATACCTCTTAATTCTTTTTAGGAAGTATAAACAAAATTATATGTAAGCGCTAGCGTTTTTAAAGCCGGCTCTCATTCAAGTATTCGCGCATATGCAGAGCCGCAGTGGCTCCTTCGCCCACGGCGCTAGCTATTTGCATGGTAGCACCGCTGCGGACATCACCGGCAGCAAAAACACCCTTTATTGATGTTTCCAGTAGTTCATTGGTTTTTATAAAACCAATCTCATCTAGTTCCAGTTTTGATTCTTTTAAGAATGCTGTATTAGGCACTAATCCGATAAATACAAATACTCCATCGCAATCGAATTCTTTTTTATCACCACTACTGACCTCTGTACCGATGACTTTATTTGCAAAACCGTCTTTGCCAGTAATCTCATCCGTTATCACACCAAGGTGAACGGTAATCTTGTCGTTGTTTTCAAGCTGATGAATTAGAACTTCGCTAGCCCGAAGAGTAGAGCGGACAATCAAATCGATATGAGCGGCAAAACGGGTTAAAAACAAGGATTCTTGGACAGCTGAATTTCCTCCGCCAACTACTACTAGCTTTTTATCACGGTAAAGTGGACCATCACAGGTAGCGCAGTAATGCACTCCGCGTCCGTAATAAGTCTGTTCGCCAGGAATTCCAAGTTTCTTGTAATCACTGCCAGTTGCGATTAGTACAGTATGGGCATACTGATCACCATCGGTAGTTGAAAGCTTTATTAATTTATCCTGTCTTTCAATATTTGTAATTTCACCTAATTCTATTTTGGCACCAAAGCGTTCGGCTTGTCGTCTTAGATTATCTGCCAGTTCCAAACCAGTGATTCCATCAGGAAATCCGGGGTAGTTGTCTACTTTGTCACAAATTGCAATTAGACCACCTATAACACCTTTTTCATAAATGACAGTTTCTAGGTCCTCACGAGTAGTATAGAGTGCTGCGGTAAGCGATGCCGGACCGGCACCAATCATAACAATGTCATGAGCAGCCGATTCATCCATTTTTTGAGTTTGTGTCTCAAATAGCGGCTGATGTGTTTTTACTGCGTTAGATTGCATCGCTTCGGCTTTTACTAAGGTAGGTGGGCAAGTTGCTTGATTTGTAGTTTTTTGCTGGCTTGTCATATTGTCTACTTAATTGACAGCGGGTGCTAACATGGCCAAGTTATAGCCTACAATTACTTCTCTGCTATCATCTTTTTTAGTTACAACAGTTACTGGAACAGCCATCTGTCCACTGACTTCAACGGCTTCCTTGGCTCGTTCTGGAAATTCATCCAAGTTTACTTCGCTATATGAAAAACCTTTGGCAGTTAGCCATTTTTTAACCATTACACAATAAGCACAGGTATTGGTTGTATAGATTGTAATATTCTTCGGCATGGTAATAGTCCTTTTGTTACTTTACTTTTTATAGTTTATTATGTTTTTAATATTATTTCAACCACTATATGTGGTGTTCTATGAACCTATTTTAATCAATTGAACATCAAATACAAGGTTTGCATTTGCTGGAATTCCTGATCCTTGGGGCGGATTTGAACCATATGCAAGACTTGAAGGAATTAGTAGTCGTCTTGTTCCTCCAACTTTCATGCCTGGTATTCCATCAGTCCAACCAGGAATAACTTGGTCAAGCGGAAATGATACCGATTGGCCCGTATCTAGTGAACTTTGAAATATAACTCCGGTACTTGCTAAAGCACCTGTATAATTTACTGTTACTGTGTCAGTAGCCTTGGCTACTGCCCCGGTGCCCTGCACCAAATCTTCTGATACTAATGCAGGTACGCTAGCTACCGGTTGAAAATTAGCTAATTTTGTTCCTTGCAATTTTGTCGTCTCCTTTGTGTTATTATTTTGTGTTTGAACGGTGTTTTGTGTTTGTGAGTCTTCGTTGCTTGTTGCTAATGCATAATAGGCCACAACTGATACACTTGAGCCCAAAAACAATATAGCCAAGACAAAAGTGACTATCCTTTGCGTTCTATTTGAAAACATACAAACTCCCTATTCGACTGTCTATTATAACAAGCCATAAGCATATGAACCATGTTTAGATTGTCGCGGAATATACTACAATTTTCGTTCCCACAAATCACAAATAATTATGATCTCTGGGAACGGACAGGTGCTACCATCCAGAATGGGCAGAGCTAACTCTACCTCGTTCAAGAAACCTATCTCGATCCCTAATCTCACACCACCGGAGTTGGCTGCCCGCAGATCGGGCATTTTACGTTTATGCCCTGACCCTTGCAGCTGCTCTGGACGGTGAAAGTGTGATTCTTCGAACATGTGACCTTGACACCGTTGGTCATTGACCAGAAGGTATTCTTGGCTTTGTCATAGCTGATCGTTGTCACATCAATCACCTCTTCAGATAGTGACAAATTTAGGGTCGGGCCGGGGTACTGTAGAGGGGGGTACTCATGACAGCCCCCAGCCCGTTTGCGGTCTAGCACGCGGAGTAGGAGAGTCACCAGATCCATCCGCGCACCAGTGTACATAGTCTCAACCGATGCATGTCGTCATGGGGAGAGCCAACAACATCAGGCCGGGACCTACCTCCGGAGGGTTGGGAGGCTGTACATCTCAACTGCCTTTTGAGGCAGATTGTGTTTCTTGATAGCACCTGTTGTAAATGAGCTTCCTTCGCGTTATTCACACAAAAGATAGCAATACATTTATAACTTAATATTGACTATTTAGCAACTTATTTACAGACGTTCCGCACCAAATTTTTGTGATGCTTGCAGTGCTACAGCATCAAGCAATTGGTTAACTTCTTCAGCTTTCATAGTTTTATCATATGAAGCTATTTTCAGTCTTAGTGAAATCTGTTTATGTGATTCATCATCAGGCCTTTGATATATATCTAGTGGGAAGAGTTCAAAATGAGAATTGCTTGGCTTATTCTTTTCTAGTTCGCTCTCAACAAATTCATATATTGACCAGTACTTTGTCTCAACTGGAACTTTTAATGATATATCTTGTTCAACTTTAGGATATTTAGGCATAGCAATATAATTATTCGATTGTCCACTAATTTCAATAAGTTTTAATACATCTATCTCGAAACCTGCACAATAATCAGGTAATTTTAGAGCAGTTTTAACGGACTTTTTAAATTCACCGACTACACCAATAAGATCACCGGACTTTTTATCCATAACAATAGCCGAGTGAGTTTTTTCTAACATAGCTACGCGCTGTTCATTATATTTTATAACTGCTTGATCTGGCATATTTGAAAATATTGGTGTTATACCAAGTTTGTTTAAAACAAAGGTTAGGTAATTCTTCGCTTGATAGTAGGCAGCACCTTCAAAATTTTTCTCGGCTTTGGAATCGGCCGCAAAAACAAATGCTAAACTTTCGGCTTCACCAGGTAAATTGTCTTCATCAAGCCATTCCTTTATATGGGCTTTACCAAGCTCAAATAAGGCAAAGTTATCGAAGCCTGATTTAATATTCAAATGTACTTTTTCCAGTAAACTAGGTAGCAGACTCAATCGGTAATACTGAAGTTCAGGGCTCAGGGCATTATTAATCTGAAAAGCATATGCCTTGTCTTGTCCGACACGATCCAGCAGATTGCCATGTACAAAGCTATAGGTAAGTAATTCATTAGCACCTGCGGCTGATAATATCTGTCTAATGGTATTCTTAAGTTCCAACAATCGGTTATCCTTAGCCGGTTTAATACTTCGCATAGGTAATTTCAACGGTAGTTTATCGAAACCGATTAATCGCCCGACTTCTTCAACTACATCTTCTTCAATTTCAATATCTGTTCGCCAGAATGGAGGTTGAATAGTCAGATTGTCATTATCACTATCGACTTTAATTTCAACATTTTCTAGAGTTGTCTTTATTTGATTGGCGTCTAACTCTAAACCAAGCCGTTCATTAATAAACTTTGGAGTAGCCTGCACGCTTTTATTAGACTGTATATGGCTATTATCTATCACTGGGCTGGCTGGTTCGGCACCCACGACTTCTTGCATCATTTTAATTGTCTGACTAACTACTCGATCATTTTGAAGAGGACTTTGACCTTTATTAAATCTGGTAACTGCATCTGTAAATAGGCCATGGATCATAGATGTCCGTCTTATTGAATACATATTAAAATTGGCGCATTCAATAATAATGTTCTTGGTAGTGGCGTCAACTTCGGTGTCATTACCGCCCATGACCCCGGCCAGACCGATAGGTTTGGTCTCGGAACAAATTAACATTGCATCCTTATATGGTTCTATCGTCTTACCATTCAGTAATTTAAGCGTTTCACCTTGTTTTGGAAACCTGACTGATAACGTTGCTGAGTTGGCACCAGGATCACAGGCTAGGACTTTATCGTAATCGTAAGCATGCAGTGGCTGGGCTGTCAGCAACATCATGAAATTAGTGATATCTACTACATTGTTTATTGGTCGTATACCGAGTTTGAAAAGATAGGTTTGTAATTTCAAGGGACTTGGCTTTATAGAGATGTTACTCATACAGACGGCCATAAAACGTGGAGCTAATTCCGGCAGTTCATTTTTAATATTCAGCGATAGTTCCAAGCCTTGAACGGTTGTTTGATTAGGTTGCTGCAAATACCAGTTAGGGCTAGTGAATTGGATATTTTGTATTCCAGCGACTTCCCTGGCAAGTCCTAAAATTCCAAATAGATCTGGACGGTGAGTAAACATTTTATTTTCAATTTCAATCAGGCAATCATCTAAATCGTAGGCTTCAGACAGAGGAGTGCCCGGCTTAAAATCTTCAGATAACACAACTATTCCCTGATGATCGTCGCCAAAATCTAGTTCTCTTGCACTGGCTATCATGCCGTGACTTTTAACCCCCCTCAGTTCTTTTGCTTCAAGCACGAATGGATCACTATCCCCAAACGTTTCTGGAACTATTGAGCCGGGTGGCAGCCAAATTACAATCTGGCCGCTGTCTATATTATTGGCTCCGCAAACTATTTGAATATGACCATTCTCGTCCCGTTCTATATCCTTTACAACTCCGCCATCATCGATTTTGCAGGCATGTAGTTTATCGGCATTCGGATGCGCTAAACATTCCACAACCCTAACAATTAATGCACCCTTATATTTTTCGCCAAGGTTTTCAACTGATTCTACCTCACCCAGCTGAGCTCCAATTTTCTTGACCAAATCTTCATTAGATAATTCGATTCGTGTGAATTCCTTCAACCAGTTAACTGATAGTTTCATCAAAATTGCCTCAAAAATTCTAATTTACCAGATTCGAAATGTCTGACATTTTCAATCCCATATTTCATCATAACTAATCGTTCCAGCCCAAACCCCCAGGCAAAGCCGGTATAAACATTCTGATCAACCCCAGCTTCTTTTAGAACATTGGGATGTATCATGCCCATGCCCATTAGTTCTATCCAGCCTTTATTGCTGCAAATATGGCATCCATGCTTATCACAGAATGGACAGCCAAGCAGTAGTTCAAAACTAGGCTCAGTAAATGGAAAATAGAACGGCTGACTTTTTACATCTATGGACTTGCCATAATAATCTTCAAGGAAAGTTTTGAATGTGGCCATTAAATTACCGGCATTTATTCCCTTATCTACATAGACACCTTCAACTTGATGGAAAGTATGATCATGCCTAGCATCAACATCTTCATTGCGGAAGGTTCTTCCGGGTATCACCACGCTTATGGCTTCGCCATTTTCAAGGTTCTTGAGTTGGCTTTTCATGACTCGATTCTGCATTGTACTGGTATGGGCCGGAGCTATCAGACCATCGACAGTCATGAATGTGTCAAAATCATCTCTTGCCGGGTGACCTTCTGGAAAATTCAACGATGCAAACATATGGTAGTCGTCATCAATTTCTCGGGATTCTACTACTTCAAATCCCATCCGACTAAATATGTCTAATATAATTTTTAATCCTCTGGTCAGTGGATGAATAGTACCTTGTTGGCTACTCAGCAAACAGGGTCTCTTGCTTAAAGCGGTATTTGTATCAAAAGGTGCTGTTACATCTATTGGAGACAACTTTTCATCAGAATTCAAATTTTCAAGCCAAGAGTCTACTTCGTCTTTCAGTGAATTAACTTCAGCTCCATAGGCGGCCTTTTGGTCAGCAGGCATGTCTTTTATTCGGGAATAAAGATTACGAAAAGCGGGGTCACGCAAAACGGAACGTTTATCTTCCGATTTTTCAAATATTTCTTTAAGGTAGTCAGCTGCTTCTGCAACTTCTTTATAGGTGTATGCCATAGCTAATTTTAGATTATACTTATTCTTTGCGACTTTGTCTTTCAAAAACTAGCGTTTTTAAGATTAACTTCTTTTTCTAGTATTAAGTTGCCCTTGGTTTTATTTTTCGGTTCGCTGAAACCAAGTTTTTTATAAAACTGCCGGGCAATTTTATTGCTTGGGCTGACGACCAGACAGTATTTGCTAAATCCATTCTCGATGCAATGCTTTTCAACCTCTCTTACAAGTTTTGTACCGACACCTTGTCTCCTGAATGCCTTATCTACTTTAATTCCTACCAGTTCTGGGTAAGCTTTATTCTGATTATTTTTTGGATATCTAATGCCCTCCCAATAAATTGATACATGTCCTACACATTTTTTACCTGCATAAGCCATCAGATAAGTCGTATCCGATTCGGGACGCATTTCTTTTGTTACTCCTTCAAAAAGATAGGATTCTGGCATTATATTATCCAGCAGACGAATGTCTTTGATATGGAATTTTTTAATAGTTACTGCCTGCATATAAATATTTTAATGTCCATTTACCACAAAAACTAATTATTGCTGCCAAGTGCTACAATTTTAATATGGCAGGAAATAGCAGCTTTGATATAGTCAGCGATTACGACAAAGGTGAGCTAAATAACGTCTTCGATCAGGCTCAGCGTGAACTGCTCAACCGATATGATTTAAAAGGCACTAAAGCCAACCTCGAATGGCTGGACGGAGATAAAAATGCTTTTAAAATTACCGGCGATAGTGATTTCCATATTGAGGCCATATTAGACATTATTCGCAAGAAACTGGCGGCCCGAGGTCAAAGCCAAAAGGTCCTAGATGTTTCCAAAGAATCTACCACCACAAACTTGCAGACAACTAAAATTGTTCCTTTGAAAAAAGGATTGGATCAGGATAAGGCTAAAAAAATTAGCGCCCTTATTAGAGACAACTTTCCTAAAGTAAAATCCCAGATACAAGGCCAGGAACTACGCGTAATGAGTCCTAAAAAGGATGAGCTTCAGGCTGTGATGGATTTACTTCGAAAACAAGAGTTTGATTTTCCACTTTCATTCACCAATTATAGGTAATTTAAAAAGGTTATACTTATATATACATATGGACCTTTCGGAACAATGTATAAAAACACTGCAAACCAATGACCATGGGACTCATACAGTCCCGGCGCCGGGACTTTATCCACATCAGTGGTTATGGGACAGCTGTTTCTGTGCAATCGGCTGGTCACAGATAGATATTGATAGAGCTAAACAGGAAATATTTAGTTTAATTCACGGCCAATGGCATAACGGTATGATTCCCCATATGATTTTTGATATGTCACCAAAATACGCCAGAAGCCGGAATATGTGGCGAAGCTGGTTATCCAATAACTCTCCAAGTGATATTGCTACTAGTGGGATTACCCAACCGCCGCTGCTAGCTGAAGCTGTCAGCCGAATTGGCACCCAAATGAAAAAAACTGACAGACAGAATTTCTATAAAAAAGTTTTGCCAGCTCTTATTAAGCATCATCAGTGGCTATATAACGAGCGTGATCCGCATAAAGAAGGCCTGGCACTGCAAATTCATCCCCATGAGACAGGCATGGACAATACTCCGCCCTGGATGAACCAGTTACACGAGCATAGCTTGCCATGGTGGATAAATATTATTGAAAGATTACATCTTAATAAAATCATAAACGCCGTTCGTAAAGATCGCCACTACGTACCTGCAAACCAAAGAATACAAAATACAGAAGCCATGATGTGCTGGGATATTCAACACCGGTTACGACGAAAACATTATGACATCGAGAAAATACTCCATCGTTCGCTATTTCTAATTGAGGATGTTCATTTTAATAGCATTTTTGTCCGCAATAATACTCTGCTGACAGAAATTGCTGCCGATGCCAGAATAACCCTGCCTGAAGATCTTCTAGAAAATTTCGAAAGAAGCAAAGTAGCGCTGGAGAGTCTCTGGGATGAGAACTTTAACACATATTTCAGCCGGGACTTTGTTTCGCATCATCTACTCAGAGAACCAACTATTGCCTGTTTGATGCCACTATATGCAGGCACAATTAGCCAGGAAAGAGCCGATAAGCTGGTTAAAATAATGACAAACGATAAATCCTTCTGGCTGAAATTCCCGGTACCGACTGTTCCGCGTAATATGCGTAGTTTTAATCCTAATCGTTATTGGCAAGGCCCTACCTGGATAAATATGAATTGGATGCTGATAGACGGTCTAGCCCGGATGGGTTATGAGACGGAGTCGGAAGCTCTTAGAAGCAACACTATAGAACTGCTCCGTGAACAAGGGATCTGGGAATACTATAATCCTCAAACTGGAGAAGGATTGGGCAGTAAAGATTTCAGCTGGACAGCCGCTCTGGCATTAGACCTTCTTGAGGTATAAGCATTAGCATATTAGCATTGCTTATTGTATTATTTTATTAGATAAACGAAGAACAAATATGACAAAAAGATTTAAGATACTTATCATTTTATCAATTTGTATAGCACTAATTGCCGCTTGGACAGCGTTTTCAATAACGCATACTAAAAACCAAACAGCCAATAATTGGTGGCAAGCGGCACTCGGTTCCCTGGCTGTAGTTGGCGGCGGTTTAGGCATGCTTACATCAAAACACTGGAGCTGGCTTAAAAGCGGTGTCGGCCGTGGTGTATTTTTGCTATCTGCTGGCTTAGCACTTTGGGGTATTGGACAAATAGCCTGGACTTATGTCCTGGCAAAACAATCATCTTTATCTGTCCCTTTAAACGGATCAGTGGATATTCTTGTTTACCTATATATCTTAACCTTGCCTTTTATTATTTACGGGATGTTGAAACTTTCTGAAGCAACAGGCGCCAAATATATATTTAAAAAGCGAGGAGCCAAGGTAATGGTTGCGATATGGTCATTGGTTATGATTGCCGTGACATTCTTTGTTCTACTGGGAGTTTCAGGCGTCGGCACCAGTTACTTCAGCTCTGTATCACTATCAAAGACAGTTTTTGATTTAGGCTTTCCAATTTTTGATGCAATTAATCTAGTTGTCGCAGTTTCTATTGTCGGATTATCTTGGAAGCTTATTGGCGGACTGTTTAAAATTCCAATCATTATGCTGGCTATTGGATTCGTTATGCTCTTTATCTCCGATTTAACCTTTTCTTACTATGAAGTTACAAACAAATACTATAATGGCCACTGGTCAGATTTACTCTACGTACTGACATTTGCCATCTTCAGTATTGCGCTCTGTTCATTAGATCCTACAAAGAACTTGAAAACTGTTAAAAGTAGAATCTAAGCAGTTCCATTAATTTTCCGGTTCTCATTTGCTTTTCGCTGTTTTCAGCTCATCAGCATAAGCACACACTTATGTAAGCACTATAACAAATCATCCACCCCCTAGCCCGGGAGGCGAGAGCATTATTGCCCTCGCCTCATCTTCTTCCTCGTGATGTATGGATCGCGCGTTTCGATTAGCACAAATCCATACGAATTGGTCCGATTGATCACGTCGCGAGCAATCTCGAGTGAATTGAATGGCTCGAGCTGGGCCGGGTTGTAGAACACTTGCAGTGTCTTGGATGTCAGCATCCGGAAACGGCAAAAGCCAATTTTCCTGAATGCAGCCATAAACCGACACAGGATGATGGAATCTCTCCCATCGGTATCGACGATTACAGTCGGACAAGTCCTGTCTGTAATCATTTGCGAAAAGTGCAGCTGCAGGCAAGCCTCGCCACGCTTATTCACACAACGTTGTAGCAATCGAACCCAAAGGACGGGCTCAGGTTCGCATTCCATGCAACTCCCCTTTCAGGCAGTATCTATCGGATGGATGAGATGTTAAAGTATCTATACTTTAGCATATTACTAATGCTTTGTCAATCTGTTGACTATATAGAATACAGGTTTGTTAGTTAGGTAACATGTATTAAAATAAGATAACAACGGCTGGGTTTAAGCTGCAATTAATAGGTTAGGAGAAAGAATTGAGAAAATTCGGTGAATTTATAGTCAGAAACAGATGGCGTGTATTAATTATCTGGATAATTGCAGCAGTACTAATTATTGGGCTAGCACCAAAACTGAGCAGTATTGAAAGCAATGACCAAAGCAGTTTCCTTCCTAGCTCCTATGAATCCATAAAAGCCCTAAATGTTGCCAAGAATATTTCACCATATAGTAAAAATCCTACCGATGTTATCGTGTTTAAAAATAATAGCGGTACGGCTCTTAGTAGTAGAGATATAAAGAAAATTGATGAGACAATAGTGGCTCTAAACAGCCAAAAACTATCCCATATAGTCGCTATCGTGACTACTCCTAATCAACTGGCTCCAAATCATCAAGTTCTGCTTGCTCAGGTTATCTATTCTGGTAGCCAAGAAGACACAGCAACAATTAATGCAGTTAAAACTCTAAGAAACGGGTTAGATAAGCAACTGGCAGGTAGTAACGTAAAAGCTTCTACAACTGGTACCGAATCAACTAGCTATGATACTCAGGACGCTACCACTAAAGCGCTTAAGATTGTCAGCATCGGAACGCTGCTGATAATACTAATATTGCCAGCTCTAATATTTAGAAGCCCACTAGCTGGCTTATTACCAATATTCTCAGTCGGTATTGTCTATACCATAGCAACTTCGCTAATTGCCACAGCTGGAAAGCTGTTCAACTTTAAAATCGATCAGGAATTATCGATCATATTTACAGTCGTATTATTTGGGATAGGAACCGATTACATCCTGTTTCTACTGTTTAGATACCGTGAAAGGCTACGCAGTGGCGATCATAGCCGCATGGCTGTGGCCTTTGCACTTGAACGAGCCGGACTAGCGATATTATCTGCTGCCCTGGTTGTACTCACATCTTTTGCCGCTCTATTCTTTGCTAAGTTTGGCCTGTTTAAATCAATGGCACCGGGACTGGTTATATGCGTTATCGTTATGATGCTTGCAGCCCTAACTTTGGTTCCTGCGCTAGTTTCCATCATTGGGCAAAAGATATTTTGGCCCTCAAAGGCTTGGATGGATAAACCCGCCAATCCAACAGTATCCAAAAAAGTTGGTGGTTTTATTTCCCGACGACCGGCAGTAGCAGTCGGCATAGTACTGGTTTTCTTACTAGTATTAACATCTTTCATGATCGGAATAAAATATGACTTCAGTTCATTCAGCCAGCCACCTAAAAATACTGAGTCGGCTAGTGCCTACAACGAATTAACTGGGGCATTCCCAGCCGGAATAATTAACCCAACAATGGTTTATGTAACTGGGCCAACCAAACTAACAGCTGCGGATGTTTTACCGTTACAGAAAAAATTGGCAGCTACTACCGGTGTCAGCTTAGTATTGCCGGCAACCTTTTCGCCTGATATGAAAACAGCGGATATTTCTGTCATCTTGAAAGACAATCCCTATAGCAGCACTGCGCTGAGTAACTTAGTTGGACCTATCAGGACCAACGCCCACAGCGTCAATATTAAAGGCGATAAAGTACTCGTCGGAGGGACTACCTCTATAATTGCCGATCTAAAAGCAGTGACTGATCGCGATCTTAATGTCCTCTTCCCAATTGCCGCAGTCTTTATATTTATTATCCTGGCAATACTGTTGCAAAGCTTAGTTGCACCAATATTCCTATTACTCTGTGTCGGACTCGGCTATTATGCCACTATTGGCGCAACTAATTTAATATTCGTTAAAATCGGTAACGCCTCTGGATTAATTTCATTCATACCGCTGTTCATCTATATTTTCGTCGTTGCGATCGGTACAGACTATAACATTTTGACAATCACGAGATTACGAGAAGAAATTAGCGAAGGCCATAAGCCTCATAAAGCAGCGGATTTAACTATAGAGCATAGTAGTGCGACCGTCGTATCAGCCGGTCTGATCCTAGCGGCCACTTTTGGATCATTAATGCTTGCCGGGATCAGTTTCTTGACGCAGATGGGGGCAGCCGTATCAGTTGGGGTACTACTAGCTGCCTTTGTAATTGCGCCATTCCTAATTCCAGGTATTTCAGTACTGGTCGGATACAAGATATGGTGGCCGGGACATCGTCCGACTTCAATAGATTCCCCAAAGAAGTGACTTATTGAGGGTTAAATTTGATTATTTTAATTTGAAATTAAAGACCAAATAATTTGTGGACTAGGAAAGCTGGCCAGACAAAGGCTTTTAGAATACCAGTAACGACTGCTCCAAAACCGTGTGCTTGCTGCATGTAATAGACCAGTGCGCCTATAAAGCCAAGTCCCCAGCCGCCAAAAATACCGCTTTGGCATTTTGCGCAGTGATGATGATGATTTTCTTTTGCCATTTTATTTGTTCTCCTTAAATAGTACTGATATAAGCATAAGCATAGTGCCAGTCTTTTGTCCAGTATCAATCTTAAAATATAAGCTTAAGCATATTTGACTTTTTTTATATAATAAGAACATATGAAAACTAAACAACAAGTACTTTATTTAGTCATGGTAATTGGTGCGGTAGCTGGTTTTATCGCTTCGTTCTGGCAGCTATTAGATAAACTTCAACTGCTTAAAAATAGTCACGTAGCACTTAGCTGCAACTTAAACTCAGTATTTAACTGCACTAATATTCTAAACTCGCATCAAAGTTCGGTGTTTGGATTCCCGAATGCCCTGATGTGCGTAATTATGTTCACTATCGCATTAGTAGCTGGGTTAATTGGTATGGGTGGTGCCGGTATTGCGAAAGGCTTAAGGTTCTTCTTCCAATTCTTAGCATTCTTCACAGTTGTATTTGGTCTCTGGTATCTATGGGAGAGTATTTTTAATGTAGGTGCGCTTTGCATCTTCTGCGTATTCTGTTTTAGCGGTGTACTACTAATAAACTTCGCCTGGTTAAGAATTAATTATAAAGATTACCCATTAAGCAAGAAATGCTCGTTATGGCTTTCCAAATCAATTGCCCACGGTGCTGATATATTTCTATGGATATTAATCGGCTTGGTTGTTGTCGCTGAAGCTCTAATTAAATTTGTTAAGTAAACTAGTCTTCCGCTTGAGGCTTATCAACTATCAATGGCTCAATAGCCGGCGAGGTGTCGGATATTTTCATGATATCTTTATCTACTTTTTTTAGTTCCTTATGAGCATTATTGAAGTGGTTGACTGTAGTACTTAGACTCCCACCGAGTCGTTGCATAAACATGTCATAACCTTTCAGATGATCTCCTAGTTGTCCTACTCTAATCTGAATCTCTTTAGCCTGCTCTTCAATCTGCAAGCTTCTGAGACCCTGCAAAACAGTCTGAAGGTATGCCATGAAACTTGTTGGACTCACTATAATCACTTTTTTGTCCCTAAACGCGTACTCGATCAAATCTCTGGCGCTAGTGTTAGCTGTTCCGACCTTATTAATTAGCAGATCATAATAGATTGCTTCGCTCGGTATAAACATAAAAGCAAAGTCCATTGTTCCTTCACTAGGACGGATGTATTTAGCAGTTTCATCTATGCGGTTCTTTAAATCTGCCTTGAAAGCTTTAATAAGAATATCCCTGGGAGCTTTGTTCTTCTCTTCAATTAATCGGTTATAATTCTCCAAACTAAACTTCGAGTCTACTGGAAGCATTTTATTTTTATCCAGCATAATAACGGCGTCAACTATATCCCCATCTTTGAATTTGTACTGTAATTGAAATCGTTCCGGAGGCAATACATTTTCCAGAACACTCTGTAAATAATATTCGCCAAGAACTCCTCTCTGCTTGGGGTTCTGCAGAACATTTTGCAAAGTCTTCAATTCATCGGCGACATCTACAACCCGACGGTTTGTTTCATCAAGCTTAGCTAGACGTTGGGTAACTTCAGTAATCAGCTTGGCGCTTTCACTGAATTGCTTTTGAATTGAATCTCTCATCATGGCCTGACTCTTATCCAAGCGGTTATTGACCGATAAATTGAGGCTGTCTTTAAGCTGTTCAATACCTTGGCTTAAAGTTGTTATGTCCTGCTTGATTAACCCTGCAGCCGTATCGTCCTTTAGACCGCTAATTTTTTGCGACAAGTAATAAAAAGCAAAGCCGGCTCCAATTATTACAATGGCAAGAACTATAATTAAAATTCCGCTAGTCATAGATAATGCTGACCCCTCTATTTAGTATTCTTACCATGTTTAAAAAACTGGTAAAGCTAACTGTTAAATTTTAATTGGAGGTCGTACCTTTCCGACGCGATAGATTGTATTTTAAAAAATCGCTCGCTCTTCGTAAACCAGTACGTTTTCCATCTACCCGCCCTGAAAGTAGGGCTTAATTTAGTATATAAAATTATAACGTTAGCGTAAAACATAAAGCCGGGGTGTTTCACCCGGCTTAATGGAAGTTTTAAATGCTTCCAACCATATTTTAACTTTGCCTTAAGCAATTTGCAATTAAACGCTCTTACCTCCAAAGGCAGTTTTAAGCTGTTGCTGGGCTGCATTTACAGCTGCTTTAAAGGTCTGGTCATTGGTCTGTTCGGCAGCCAGCTTGGTAGCTGCTAAAGATTTTACGGTGGTACTTAAACTACCAGTTGCCGGCTTTGATGAAACAAATGTCGCTTTTGCTTGTTGCAATGAAGCTTTGAGGGTTGTTGCTACGGAACTATAGGCCGTACCTGAACTGCAGCTAGTCTGAGCAGCCGTAACCGCGTCTGCGTAACTAGCTTGTAAGTTGGCAATGGCGGTATTAATTTCTGCCTGATTAGCTGCTATGGCAGCATCTACAGCAGATCGGTAGCTATCTCTGGCATTCTCATTGGCTGTTCGTCTGGCGGTAACTGCGGCATCAATGCTATTCTCGAAAGCCGTAACCGCTGCTTGTTCCTGGCTGGTTGTAGCTTTCTGCATTAACGCTGTAAATTCTTGGGAGCGGGTATTATCCCAATTTGCCTGAGCGGCTGCAATCTGACTATCCCAACTACTTCGATTCTGAGCTAACTTGGCTGCGTTAGCCTGTCTTTGGGCAGTAATTTGAGCTACTCGACTATTAACATTATTGTTAAGTGTATTTAAAACGTTATTTAACTTTGTGCAAGCAGCAGATTGCTTGGTAGTACCGGTTGTCTGTGCATTGCCGGTCGCCGCTAGGGCGAAAGTTTTACCCAGGGGTAACATCAAAATTACTGATGCCGCTAGTATGCTGGTTAATCTAGAAACTTGCCGCATTTGCACTATCTCCTACTTGAGTTACTGTTGCAGTATTTACACCTGCTTGGCTTGGCTCATTACTGCTACTTTTTTGATCTATCGAAGTTTCGCTATTAGCCTCATTTTCGATATTGTTGACAATATTTTGACTTGCGCTGGAAGTGTTTGTAGAACTACTTGATGTACTGCCTGACGCAGATGCTGTTGATGCTGTAGTAACTGCAGCCGGCAGTGTAGATTCATTTCTTAGGTGATAAACCCAAACACCAATACCGACTACTGCAATGATTATAAACAGTAGAAGTGCAAACTCAAGAACGGCGAAGCCAGCTGAGTGCGACTTATCTTGTTCCATTTTATTGAAACTCCTTAAACTATTAATATTTATTACGCTAAAGCTTACATTATTATACTATCTTTCATTTTATATTTGTTATGCTTTGCTGTCTTAAAGGTTTATACCTGTATTTTTAATAATCCATCGAGTATAATTCAAGTAAATATCAGGCTCAATAATCTTAAGCTTATAAATAAATGGATCCCAAACAACGCCGAGCTCTCAACATAATACTTGTCATCGTTCTACTGTTTGGCCTCTATTTTATCCGCCAGTATATTTCGGTTATTGCCCTAGCCGCAATCGCCGCCTATATTTTCAACCCCGTTTATAAATGGTTCCTTAAGAAAACCAAAGGCCATGCCAATATTTCTGTCACTCTAACTCTGATTATCGCCGCCATTGTAATAAGTATTCCGGTAGCGATTGTTTTGACCGTGACTGTCGACCAGGCTTTCCAAGTAGCCGATCTAATAAGACACGCCGCCGCCAATGGCAATTCGATAGGCGGCATAATCCAAAATATTATAAACGGTATCAATCGCACTATTACCAGATTGCCTGGTCACCCGGCTTATCATATTCGTTCATCCCAGGTATTTAATTGGTTCAAAGGTAACACCAGCGGCATCATTAAATCATCGTTCACTTATGCTTCCGGTTTTGCCGGTGGTTTTGCCCACTACCTGACTAGAGCTGTAATTTTCATCTTTATATTCATTTCATTTTTGCGCAATCAGAAGCGCTGGCTATTCACAATTAAGAAGCTGAACCCTATGGATGATGCTACTGCCGATCTTTATTTAAAAAGAATGGGTGCGATGACTGGAGCTATGGTCAAAGGTCAATTCCTAATCGCGCTGCTCCAAGGCTTTATCGACGCCAGCCTGCTTTGGATTGTGGGTATCCACTTCTTTCTTTTCTGGTTTGTAATTATTACTTTCATATCTATTATTCCGCTAGGTGGCGGCATTATAGTCATTCCGGCTGGAATAATTCTGATAGCCACCGGCAATATCTGGCAAGGCATTGTACTAATTGTTGGCCATATCTTTCTGGTTACCAATATTGATAATGTCCTTAGGCCACGTTTTGTGCCAAAAGCTGCCCAGCTCGACGCTTCGCTTACTATTTTGTCGGTCTTTGCCGGTATAGCAATGTTTGGGTTTCTGGGTATAGTTATCGGACCTGTACTAATGATTATCATCATTACCACAATCCAGGTTTATCTGGCGGCTAATCGTAAAGTTGATCTAGAAAAAATCGAAGCGACAGTCCACTAATCGTTTATTTTTGTATTTCGAAGAATATAGATTCTAATACCAATCAGTATGTTTATTGCTGTAAATGCCACAAACGACAAGAAAGGTATGGTGATAAAACCAAGCCAGTCGATTGAGGCTTTTGAGCAGGACACATTGCCGTTAAGCGTGCAGCTGATAATTGACGACTCTTTTATTAATCCCCACTGCAATAGTGATTGATAGAATGCAATTACCATACCGATAAGACTCAAAGGAAAGGCATAGTATACTGCCTTATTGTCTTTTCGCAGAATTGCCACGGCAAATATTGCCACTAAAGGATACATGAATATTCGCTGCCACCAGCACAGTAGACATGGCGTCAGATTCTTGACTTCGCTGAAATAAAGACTGCCCAGTAAGCTGGCTGTAGCAAATCCCCATATAAGATAATCAATATTTTCGTCTAATTTCTTTAAAGCGATTTTAATATCCATTCAATTCCCCTTCAATTTAAGATTAAGTATACCAAAGTCAAAATAGGCCGGAAGTAATTTTTTCAGACCTCAGACTTTCGCATATCCTAAGCAATTCGTTATATTTCGCAGTCCGTTCTCCTCTAGACACTGATCCGGCTTTGATTTGTCCAACTTTCAGACCGACTGCCAAATGTGCAATACTTGTATCCTCAGTTTCACCAGCCCTGCCGGCAATAATAGTCCGCCAGCCATTGGCTTTTGCTAGAGCTGCTGCATGAATAGTCTCGGTTAAAGTACCAATCTGATTGGGTTTGATCAGTACTGTATTGGCTGCCCTGAGCTGAATGGCCTTGAGTAATCGATGTTCATTGGTTGCTATCAGATCATCACCGACCAACTGCATTTTATTCTGCAAGCGTTTATTCAATGCTTGCCAATCGCCCCACGCTTCTTCCCTGAGGGGATCTTCTAAGGAAACAATAGGGAAGTCGTCTATCAATTTTTGATACCAGTCCATCATTGCCCTGGCCCCAAGCTGCTTTTTATCTAGCTTAAGATCATATCTGCCATTCTTATAAAGTTGACTGGCGGCAAAATCTAGTGCAATCACTACATCTTCACCTGCTCGATAGCCGGCTTTCTCAATAGCCTGCATAATATAAACTAAAGCCTGGTTGTTGCTGCTGATCTTAAATGGTGCCCAACCGCCCTCGTCGCCAACTGATACAGCTAAACCTTTATCTTTAAGTAAACAACCAAGTTCATGAAATATTTCCATGGATATTCTGATAGCGCTATGGATATCATGTGCCGATCGGGGAATGATCATGAATTCCTGAATATCAGTCGAATTGAAGGCGTGAGCTCCCCCATCCAATACATTTACCAGGGGCATTGGCAGCTCAAGTTTATTATGGCCAGCTAGGTGCGCCACATATCTGTAGAAGGGAACTCGGCGAGATAGCGCCACAGCCTTGGCCGTAGCCATAGATACACCTAATATTGTATTAGAACCGAGGTGTGATTTATCTTTTGTTCCATCAAGCGAACAAAGCCGAGCGTCTAATTCTTCCTGATTGTCGGCTGCCATGCCAATAACCACCGGAGCAATTGTATGTTCAATAATGTTTAGAGCTTTGCTTACCCCTTTACCACCAAAACGTCGACTTTGATCCCTGAGCTCAGCCGCTTCTGAAATAGCTACTGAAACACCAGATGGCACAGAAGCCCGTCCAACATAACCGCCTCTAATAGTGACATCGACTTCAACAGTTGGATTGCCTCTCGAATCAACTACCCACCTAGAATGAATCTTTTCTATTGTCATAGCTTTTAATTATCTAATCATCCCACAGGCCATATCATATAGACAAGGCGTTTATGCTTTTAATCCTTAAATACCTCTAATTACAGAATAAATTAGAACGCTGCCGGCAATCAACATAACGAAAAACGTCAGCCACAAGAATACACTTTGATGAATTTTATTCTTGTATTTGCCCATAATATTGGTATTGTTGCCTATCCGGGCGATCATAAATAGCAGCGGTACAGCTGACAATCCGTTGAATACGGCAGCGAATATAAGGGCCTTGATAGGATTAATGCCCATGAAAAGAATCGCCAGTCCGGCAAGAGTCGACAAGGTAATGACCATATAGAAGCCAAGAGCTCTTTTGAATTTCCTATGTAGCCCTTCTCTCCAGCCAAAAACTTCGCTGATAGCGTAGGAAGCCGAACCGGATAGTACTGGAATTGCCAGAAAACCAAGTCCTAGAACACCGGCGGAAAAGATAATTTTGGCTACCAAGCCGGCATTCGGGAAAGATTTAACTAGTGGTTCCAGAGCTTTGGCAGCATCGGCTACAGTATTAATTTGGGTTACGCCATGATAATGCAAGACAGTGGCACAAGTTACAATCATGAACCAGGTAGCTACTTCAGAAAAAGTCATACCTATAAAATTGTCCATGCGGACATTTTTTAAGAAACGCTTGCTTATCCGCGGTTCTTTTGCCGTATTTTCAGCTATACGGTGCTGAGCTATTTCACTTTCCACTACATCAGAAGTATCCCAAAAGAATAAATACGGACTTATAGTTGTTCCAAGCAAGCCTACTAAAATGTAGAGCATGGCGAAATTAAACTGGATATCTACGTGAACCGACGCGTAGAGCAGTTTTCCCCATGGTTCCTTGACTATTAATGCTGTAAAAACATAGGCCAGTAAGGAAAGTGTCAGCCATTTCAAGATACGAGCGTATTTTTTATAGCTGACAAAGATTTCCAGTAGCAATATTACAATGGCATAAAATATAGCCAGTACTGAAACTGAAATAGGAATGAATAATTTGGTAACAACAGCAATGGCACTTAAATCAGCTCCGATGTTGATAACATTGGCGACAAGTACCAGAATTACTGCTCCGTAGAGAATTTTACGGCTATAGTTATCCTTCAGAACCGCTGCTAGGCCTTTGCCGGTTACAGCACCTATTCTCGAACATGATTCCTGTACATAGAGCAGCATCGGATACATGAAAAGCGCTGTCCAGAGCAGACTATAGCCATAGACGGCACCGGTTTGCGAATATGTTACTACACCGGACGGATCATCATCTGCCGCTCCGGTAACTACACCCGGACCAAGCATCCGAAGAAGTCGTGGGTAGCTGCGGTAATTTACAATACTTTTAGCGATACTTAGACTAAATTTTTGAGACTTTTTAAACTGCCGTTTTACACGCCTAAATTCTTTCTTGGTATATTTTCGTTGGGCCGCCATGTTTTTGGGGAATGTCGGCCGTTTTAAATATTTCAAGTTTTTCTCGCTTATTTCTTTTCTTTAATGTCCTACCTTTTAGCTTTTATAAGACTGATAGTCCTCCTAGATATTTCATGCAACTCATCGGTGCTGATAACATATATCGGTTTTTGGCGAGTCCTTGGACTAATACGAGTGATTATCTGAGGTTCAACAGTATGTTCATTTAAATCAGTTTGAAGAGCCAGGTTAAGGAACTCCAATCGGTCTATAATCCGTTTGCGGATTATGAATGATCGGTCACCAACAGTTCCGGTAAATATTAGACCGTCGACACCACCCATAGCGGCTGCCATTTGTCCAATAGCCTGTTGTATCTTATAGACATACATTGCAAGCGCCAGCTTGGCCCGGTAATGACCCTTAGCCTCGGCATCAACAAGTTCACGAATATCATTGGAAAATCCACTGATACCAAAAAGTCCACAGTTTTCATTAAGATAAATTTCCAGCTCATTATCAGTCAGCTTTAAATCTTTTTTAAGAGCTAATGCGGCGGCGGCATCAATCGAACCGCTGCGGCTGGCCATCATTAGTCCATCAAGTGGCGAATAGCCCATGGTTGTATCAAAACTTTCACCATTAATTACGGCCGTTACACTTGATCCGCTGCCTAAATGGCAAACAATCAGCTTTTCAGGCAGCTCGTATTCATAGGCGAGATCCCTTACTACGGAAAATACCGATATTCCATGATAGCCGAAGCGCTTTATCTCCAGCTGGTCGGCGTCTTCAAGTTTAATAGGATAATTCCAGGCATAGTCGGGCTTAGAGTAGTGGTAAGCAGAATCCGATATAAGCCCTATTGGTATATTGTTAAATTGTTTTTGCAAACTTTTAGCTTCAGCCAGAGTCGCTTTAATATGTAAAGGGACTCTCGATTCCAGAGTAGTTAAGTGACTTATAACCTCATCATTTAACAGATGGTCTTTTAAAAAGAAGCCGGTAGGGGCCACAACTCGTAGACCGATACCTTTAATATCTATATTTTTAGCTCCCCTTGCCTGCTCTAACAGAGGTAGTATCTGTTTTGGACATTCATCAAAATCCTTAATTTTTGGGTTGAATTTAGTTACTTTGTCACCAATGACTCTGGTACAAATAATCCGGTCATTCTCATATTCAAAATGAAATGACACTAAGCATCGACTTTTATTGTACAGGGCATATTTGCGGCTGGCACTTCCAGGATCAGCTGCTAATATTAACGTTTCCATTG
>Ga0302320_10004441_pt1 | contig 31863 bp, 31 predicted proteins | sample Bog_T0_3_FD_202130 | JGI IMG/M metagenome (GOLD analysis project Ga0302320, IMG submission 202130) | Peat permafrost microbial communities from Stordalen Mire near Abisko, Sweden - Bog_T0_3 | ecosystem: Environmental > Terrestrial > Soil > Wetlands > Peat | place: Sweden: Abisko, Stordalen Mire... | reverse complement strand
AGATCACCGCTTTGGAAAAACGTGCTGGCGGGGCTGGCAACCGGCACGGCGGCGATTTGGACATGAGACTGACGAACTGAAAACGGAGGACGAACCATGAACTTAAATCCTGCTGAATTGCTTAATCCCATTTTCAACGCTCTGGACAGCCTGATTGAAAACTACGGCGTTTATCTCTATCTGGTGCTCGTCTGGCTGGCATTGGCGCTCATCGGTTGGATTTTCAGCGGCGGGTTGCGGAAACGGATGAAAGGAAACTCTGCCACGGTTATTCCCGCCATCATCTTCACGATGCAACCGCCGATGCAATCCCCGCCGCCAATCATCGGCATCGAGGTCAAGCAAACATGGAACGATGACGACGAAACGATGGACTAAAACCATGACAACTTTTCACCCGCAACAATTCAACCGTGGCCGATGTGTCCACCAAAAGGCAGGCGCAAGCGCACTTCAAATCAGCGTCACGAATTGCACCGCCAAATTGCGCGGTTCTGCTCACGAAGCCGGAAAATCCAGTGCAACGATTTTCAAAGAGCAGTGCAAGAGCACATCACTGAATTTGAATTTTAGGCATCGCAAGCCTTACCCCTTGTCAGAACAAGGTTTTTACGGCTCGCCAACAGCTCGCCGAAAACTGCGCGGAGTCCCGCGAGACGGTCACGCGATGGCCGCGCAACATCCGGCAAGACAGCCGGCGAAATATCTCGCGTCATGTCCGCTCAACTTCCCGGCAACAGCCGGGCAACGGCAACCGCAATGCCGCCGGATGGCCGGGCGGATAACTCGCAAGCCAACTTGCCGTGCGCCGGACTCGGACGCGCAATATCCGCCCGGATACTTGCGAGACGACTCGCAACACGGTCGCGCGACAACCGTGCCACAGTCAAGGCAACGTCTTGCAAGACGACTCGCTCAAATCTCAACCATGACATCCAAAGATTATGAACACACCAATCACACCAATGCCCGATCTTGAATCGCTGCGCAAAGCGGTTCGGGAATTCCGGCCTAATCCGCATCGCGTCCCGTTCAACGGTTTGAAACCCGTCCATGATTCCATCGTGGAATTGCGTAAGCAAAATGCGTCCTATGCCGCCATTGCCGAATTGCTACAACAACATGGCGTCAAGACAAGCCGGGCGCGTGTGGCCGAATACGGCCGCATCGTCCTGGATGGCGGGAAATCCCGCAAACGGCGAAAACGCGCGAAACCCATGCCGGTTGTCCATGCCCCTATTGCGCCTCAAAGTGCGCCCGCCGCAGACGCAAAAACCGCGCCGATACCAGCGCCGGCAGCAGTCACGAGCAATGTCCCAGCACCTGCGAAAGACAATTCGTCCTACACGTCACGCGGGCCGCACATCGCCAACGTGAAAATGATGAGTCCCGAAGAAAAGGCAGAACTCGATGCCTTCCTGAAATCAAAAAACGCTCCGAAATCGTGACCCCCACTCACGCGGCTCGCGGCGCATTTATCCAGCCCGGCGGATTGCCGGTTTGATTCACTGGTGTTTCGATCAATGACCGTGACACTTCCCGCGTGAAACCTTAATCGCCATCCGGTCTTTGGCGAAGCGAGCATCGTCAAGGTGGAAGTCGAAGGGCAACAGGGCGAAACGACCTTGACGACGCGCAGCGAGCCATACAATGGAAAGGCGATTCACGCGGAGTTGAAAATTGGAAGCGCGAACATTCGCAAGTTGGTTGGCAACACGCGAGGCAACATCCAAAGCAACAAAGTTCGCAACGCGGTTAGCACCAGCGAAGCATTTCGCAAGATGTCTTGCCAGCCGTTGCGCTTTCCATCTTGCGGGACTCCGCGCGGCCATCGGCAAGAAATTGGCGAGCCGCAAAATTCCCCTTAAAATAAGGGGTAGCGCGTGCCCTGTCTAAAATTGCCATTTGCATCATTGTTGATGAACGCGCGCCTAGCAGGCCGTTGAAATACGGGCGAGTTTTCAGCGGTGCTATTTTTCATGGGTGACATTTTCAAAATCCAGCGCGGGAGCCGCAGTAACCGCTGTCCCAACCGCAGCCAAAATTCGGCCGGCGGGCTCTCGGAAGGCTGCGCGTTCCGTTCGCGTCGGGCTTTTTGCCCGGTCTTCGGCGGCGTTTCAGGCCGCCGCGAGTCGCGCCATCCGCAGCAAGTTGTAAGTCCCCGCCACGAAGTAACCCCAAGCCTGCGTTCGCTCCAGCCCCCGATACCGGCTCCGTCTGAATCCACCCACCGTCTTGATCCACCCAAATATCTCTTCTACTCGTTTTCGGATTTTCAAACTGACTTGGTAACTCTGCCGGGTCGTGGTGCGTCCGTCCAGTCCGGCCACCTGCACTTTCTCTTTGCACGCCACATGCGGCACGATCCCCCGTTCCCGGCAGCCTTGCACAAAACCTTTCTGGTGATAGCCCTTGTCCGCTCCGAGCGTCTGGAGGGTCAAGCCTTCATGCAACTGCTGATGGGCGTCGGCCTGTTGCAGGGCCACCACCGCTTCGCTTTCCGCTATGGGGTTGTGCAGGGTGAAGTCGGCGCACAAGCCGTTCCGGTTTTCCATCAGGGCGTGCGCCCCGAAACACAGCCGGGCCTCCTTCCCGCTGGCTTTCCGATACAACACACTGTCGGGATCGGTCGTGCTCTGATGAGTGTCGTTGCGCCGTTTCTCCCCGCGAAAGTTGATCGTGGGATTGCCGGGGTCTTCGTCCTTGGCCGCTGCCACCTTGGCCTGATTCGCCCCGTCCTTGCGGACGAAGCTTTTCAGGCTCGCCCACGCTTCGATCAGCGTGCCGTCGGCGGTGAAATGGTCGTCACTGGTCCAGCCAGCCTGCCGGCTCAAGTCATAGACTTCGAGGAAGAAGAGTTTGGCCACGTCGGCGGAGAGCACACGCTCGTAGTTCTTGGCAAAGATGCTGTGGTCGAAACTGCCTTCGTGGAACTCCCGGTCCAGGAACCAGAGCCAGAGCAGATTGTAGCCGAGCTGTTCGCAAAACAGCCGTTCGCTGCGGACGCTGTAAAGGGCGGTGAGCACGCGGGCCTTGAGCAGTTGTTCGGGCGGGATGCTGCTCCGACCATCCTCGGCGTAGAGTTCGTCGAAGAGCGGGGAGAGCTTTTTCAGGACGGCGTCCACCTGGCGTTTGATGGCGCGCAGCGGATGGTCTGCGGGCACACATTGGTTGAGGTTGATGACTGTCAAAAAGTCCGGCTGGGCTTGAGGTTTTCCGCGCATGCTCTTTCAGACATTACTCCCGCTGAAATGTTTCAAAGAAAAATCGTTTTTCAACAAACTGCTAGTGTAGTGTCCAATAAGTGATTGACATTATAGAATTGTGGCGTATTTTCGGGTTATGCCACGCCATGCCCAGCCCTTGGTCTTGACCGATTTGGAAGCGAAACAACTAAACACCCACGTGCAGAATCGCCGTTCCACCCAGCAGGAGGTTTTGCGAGCCCGCATCGTTCTGCTGGCGGCACAACAATGGGAGAACCGGGACATCGCGGTCGAACTGGAAACCACCCCGCACACCGTTGGGGTTTGGCGGCGACGGTTTTCCGACGAGCGGCTGGCGGGACTGGACGATGCGCCGCGTTCTGGCCGGCCGGTGTCGCTGGCCACGGCCACGGTGACCAAAGTGCTCACGACGGTGACGCAACCGCCAAAGGGGCGAAGCCGTTGGAGCGTGCGGAGCATGGCTCGTCACGCGGACTTGTCCAAGAGCCGGGTGCAGCAATTGTGGCAGGCCAACGATTTGAAGCCGCATCAGGTCCGCACCTTCAAGCTTTCCTCCGACCCGCAATTTGAGCCGAAGTTCTGGGATATTATCGGCCTGTATTTGAATCCTCCACAGCGGGCTGTGGTGCTGTGCTGCGATGAGAAGAGCCAATGTCAGGCGCTGGAACGGAGCCAACCCGGGCTGCCCTTGGGCTTGGGCCACATTCGCACGCGCACCCATGACTATGTGCGCCACGGCACCACGACGCTCTTCGCCGCCTTGAACACTTTGGATGGCCGCGTGATTGCGCGCACCGAGACCCGGCATACCCATTTGGAATGGCTGCGGTTCCTGCGGCAAATCGAACGCGAAACACCGCCCGCACTGACCCTGCACCTGATCGTGGACAACTATGCCACGCACAAACATCCGGCGGTCAAGGCCTGGCTGGCCCGGCACCCACGGATCCAACAGCACTTCACGCCAACCAGCAGTTCGTGGCTCAATCTGGTGGAACGCTTTTTCCGTGACCTCACCGAGGAAGTGGTGCGGGAGGGCAGCTTCCAAAGTGTGCCGGCGCTGGTGCGCACAATCAACGCTTGGTTGGCCGAACGCAACCTCCAACCAAAACGTTATGTGTGGCGTGCCGACGGTGCAGCCATATTGGAAAAAATCAACCGCGCCCGCGTCAAACTCGAAGAAATAATGGCAGACACTTCAAGGACACTACATTAGCGGCAAAATGCGACAAGTTGAAGCGACAAATTGCGGCAAATTCGTTGCCGCTTTTTGTCGTCTTTTGCCGCTCGGTTTCGGGCAGCAATTTTTCGTAACGAACTCGTTAGGGGATGGTGTCTATTATTTTTGCCAGCGGATGTGGGCAAGATGAGCGCGAGAAATTCGTAGCAAACGGATATTCGGGAATCTTCCTAGTCAAGACTTCTGAACGCAACGGAATGCAATGTGGAGTGTCCATATTGTCTAACTTGTTGGCGAATCGGTCGCAAAGGCACGTTTTATATCTCTGCTTCCTTGCTCATCGGCACGCAGTTGCCTTTTGTGCCGGCGAGGTGCCTGACGGCTCGCAAATACGCATCTTCTTCATCCTGGTTGCGCAGCCAGCGTCGCATTACCTCCGTCTTCAAGCTGAAACTCTGCATATCCTCGGTCATTTGCTCAAAACGCTGCGATGCCTCGTTCAACACAAACCGAACGATCTCATCGTCGGCAAAGTAAGGCAGCCACAAACCAAGATGCCGCAGACACACGCCTTGCGAAGCAGCATAAGCCGCGCGGCCTTTTGGCCGTTCAACAAATTCAGCCAGCCGCAGCAAATAATCGCGCTCCGTCTCCCGCAGCAAGCGACAGACGCGACAATCCGCCGAATCGCTAATCAGCTTCAGCGCGTTGCGCCCGTTAGCTGCCGACTTTGCTCTGACCGCCAGAATTTTTGAAACGTGTTCCGTCAATTTAGTGAAGCCAACCGACGCGCCGACCGGAGAGGAAACTGCTTCGAGTTGCCACAAGTGCAGCGGACAAAAACCCAGTGTTTCGGCAAAGTTTTGCTGCGCGGCTTCATCATGCGTGAGGTCGTATTGAAATTGGGTGAGAAAATGAAACGCCACTTTGCTCAAATGAACGCATGCGGGACAACTGCGCGTTTTGAGATCGCCAGCCAAGTCGGGCTTGGGCGGTTCGGCGGCAGGCAGGTTCGCCAAAGACAAAGGCGTTGAAGCAATCGGCGTTGCAGCGGATGAATCCACCGCAACCGGCGCAGATGAAGTGGCCAGGGAAATTTTGCTTCGCAACGCCAGCAAGCGTTGGCGGATTTCGACCAGCGCTGCTTCGGTGGGTTCCCGCCCGCACAATTCCAAGGCGCGTTCAATGACCGCGTTGAGGAACACCGCCGCCTTTTCGCTCGAAAGAAAGTGCGCCAGCGCGCCTTCAAGCTCGCTTAATCCACTTTCCAATCCGCCCATCCAGTCATCAAGCTGTTTCGCCGCCAGACCGCGCCGCGATGAAATGGGGAAAAATCTCACATTGTCCGCGCCGGTTTGCCGGCGAATCGTGTCACGGACAAAATCCAAAACCTCCTGCCGCTCATTTGCGCCCAGTAAATCCATTTTGTTGACCACAAAGAAAATTTTGTGAACGTGCTGGCGAATTTCTTTCAGGAATTCCAATTCAATGCTGGTGAACGGCGACTCGCCGCTCGTGACGAACAACACCGCGTCACATTCGGGCAAAAATTTCAGTGTCGTCGCCGTGTTCGCTTCAATGGCCGAGCCGATGCCAGGCGTGTCCACAAATTCGAGGCCGCGCCGCAGGAACGGCAGCGGGACTTCAATCGTGGCCGTCTTGACCCGCTTGCAGTTGCCGGGATTACCCTTTTCCGTGACGAACTCCGCCAACCGCTCAACCGGCTCTTCCTGGGGAAACGGCAGACTCACATCCGAGCGGCGGATGAGCAGCCGTTCCTTGGGACCATAACGCAAAATCGTGATGGCGGAAGTCAACGGCAGCACGCCCACCGGCAGCAACTCGCGCCCGATGACGGCGTTCATCAACGAACTTTTGCCGCGCTTGAATTGTCCGACTACGGCCAGCGTGAAACGGTCTTCGGCCAGTTTCGCCATCAATTCCTCGCCCTGCTTGAACCGTGTTTCGTCGCCACTTTGTTTGAGGGCTTCGCACAACACGCGCAACTGCGCGGCGAGCGCGAGTTTGGTTTTTGTGTAACGGCGCAGCGGCTCCGGGTCGGATGGCGCAGATTCGCGCAAAATCGTTTTGCGTGGTTCTCCACTCATAAATCAAGCCACGCTGTTTCGTGCCGCCTCTCCATTTCCATTTCGGCCATCGCCTGCCGGATCAACTTCATCAGGTCGGCATAGCTTTCGACGGCTTTGAATTGTGGGAATTGTTTCTTCACGGCATCCGGTGCGCGGAAGAAAATGCCGACATTGGCGGCGAGCAGCATGGCAATGTCGTTGAACGAATCGCCCGCAGCGATGACAGAGTAATTCATCCGCCGGAACGCGGTTGCCGCTTCGCCCTTCTGTTGTGGAATCCACAGGCAATAATCCACGATGCGGTCGTTGGCGATTTCGAGCCGATGGCACAGCAGCGTTGGCCAGCCGAGTTGTCGCATCAGCGGTGAGGCGAATTGCTCGAACGTGTCAGACAGAATGACGACCTGAACCAGTGAGCGCAATTCGTCGAGAAATTCCTTCGCGCCATCCAGCGGGCGCAACGTGGCGATAACTTTTTGAATGTCAGACAACTTCAGGCCGCGCTCGCCCAGAATGGCCAAGCGACCGCGCATTAGTTTGCCGAAATCCGGCTCGTCGCGCGTCGTGCGGCGCAATTCGAGAATTTCGGTGTTATCCGCAATGGCAATCCAGATTTCAGGAACCAAGACGCCTTCCAAATCCAAAGTGACGATGGATTGTTTCATGGAGAGGTCCGTTCATGCACAACCGCCGCGTCGCAGGTGCAGCGGATGCCGGTGTAGTGAATGTTCACGATGGCCACATCGTTGCCGCGCCGGTGCGCGCAGCGGAAACGGATTTTCTGCCAGCCCACGCAGGTCCCGCCGCGCACCACGCGCGTTGCGCCGTTTGACGGCGGCCGTAGATCGCCAACGGTATAACGGCGGTAAATGTCCCATTGATACGGCTCGGCGCACCATTCATCCACGTTGCCCGCCATTTGTAGAATGCCAAACGGTGAACAGCCTTGCGGGTAAGCGTCCACGGGCGCGGTCGTCAAACCGTGCTTCGCCGTGTTGTGCCAGCGCAGAAAATCGTCGTGCCATTCGTCGCCCCACGGATAGAGCCGTCCGTCCGTGCCGCGCGCGGCTTTTTCCCACTCGATTTCCATTGGCAAACGCAGGCCCGCCCAGCAGCAGTAAGCATCCGCGCCGAACCAAGAGACGTGAACGACCGGATATTTTTCAAAACCGGATGCGACACGGTAAATTTTATTTTTGTCCATCGGAATGCTGATTCGCTCCAACGACGGCACCCAAAGTTTCAATTGTGCAGGCGGCGGACACGTCGCGTTGAGAAATTTTGCGAATTGCTCGTTCGTTACGGCACATTCGCTCAAATAAAAATCCGGCAGAAATGCTCGGAACTGCGGCAACTCGTCCAGCAGCAAGAACTCGTGCCCGCCGATGTCCATGAGCCGGGCGGCTTCAATCTGGTCCAGCGTTGAACCCATGATAAACTCGCCCGCCGAAATCAGCCGCATCACCGAACCATCGCGCGGGTTGATCCACGCTTCCGGCTGTTGTTCGCTCTCGGCGGCGGTGTGGCATTCAGTCACCGCGCAGCCGGTTCTGGAATTGTTCCAATTCATCAATCGCCTGTTTCAATTCGGGCGCTTTTGAGGCGGTTTGCTTCAGCGTGTGTTCGAGCGCGGCCAATTCATCCAACGCCTGTTGCTCGGCTTGCCGGGTCAGTTCATTGATGCCTTTGGCCACGCGGTCGCGCCAGTTGGACGCCAAGCGCGAAAGGTTTTTCTCGGTTTCCCAACGCGATTTCCGCAGCAGTGAACGCTCAATCGCCGGACGGAACAAATTCATCGGAATGAGCGGACTGATGAGGCTGAACGCCGCGTCCACATAACCGATGTCAATCGGCGGCGCGGCAGGTTCGGGCACTTCGAGAATAATGTCGTGCGGCGCGAGCGTCACGCCGAGCGCGGCTTGGACGTGTCCGGCGAGCCGGTGTTGGAGGGCTTGGAGCGTTCGCATCAGGTGTTGTTCCACGCGCTTGAGCGGTTCAACGAACGTTGCCTTTTCCGCGCTCGAAATTTCTGTGAGTTCGCGGTTCAGGATGTTTTGCAGCCATTCGCGCCAGGTTCGCAATAGCGGCGGCAGACGCGACGGCCATTGTGAGAACTGCGCCTGTAAGTCAGTCGTGATTTGTTCCTGCAAAGCTTCCTGTCGCGGTTTCAATTTGAGCAGCGATTGATCCAACGCCTGCGCCGACCATTGGCGCGACAACACCTGAAGTTCTTCACGGAACAAATCGAACTGGCGGCGCTCGTCCGCCAATTTTTCGCGCAACGCCGCGCGTGAGGATTCCGCCTGGGTCGCGGCGGCCAGCGCCACGCGCAAATAATCGAGCGTTCGCCCTGTGAGTGAAAGCAGTTTGTGCCGCCCAATTTGGTTGGCGGCTTCGCCACGATTGCGGATGAGCGGCGACAAAAGATTTTGTTCAAGTTCGGTTTTCAGACCGGCGTATTCTGGCTTCACGGAATAGAAAAAAACCGGCAAGTCTGTTTCCCATTTTTGGCGGATTTGCTGCCGGACAAACGCCAGCACTTCGGCGCGCTGCGGTTCGTTCAGCAAATCGGCTTTCGTCAGCAGCAAAACAATTTTCGGCGTGTGACGGCGCAATTCGTCCAGCAGCGCGAGGTCGCGCTCCGACAACGGCGCATCGCAACTGACCGCAACGAGCGCCGCGCCGACATTGGGCAGCCATTGAAACGTGGTTTCGTTGTTGTGCGTGAAGGCGCTGCCGAGTCCGGGCGTGTCCACAAATTCCAGCGGCTCCAGCAGCTTGAGTGCGGGCAATTCAACTTCGACCGACGCAACTTGCCTTTGATTGTTCGGATTTTCGTTCTCGCCGACGTAAAGGCCGATTTCTTCGAGCGGGATGGTTTTGGCGCTGCCGTTCAGAAAACGCACCGTGACTTTCTCGGCAGGCCCGGAGCGCAGCCGCGTGATGACCGCCGTGAGCGGCACAACACCGATGGGCAGCACGGCGCGTCCGGTCAAGTGATTGAGGAAGGAGCTTTTGCCGGCCTTGAAACGGCCAAACACGGCCACGTCAATACCGTGGTTGCTGCCATTGAACTGCTTCCGGCACGCGGCAATTTGCGGCTGGAGATTGGCCAGCTTCAATTCCCCGGCCAGGCCGGAGACGCGGTTCAGAATGCCATCCACCTGATTCATGCTTCAAATGTGCTTGTTGTCGCTTTCGTCTTTCACCGTATAGCCGGATTCCTGGCGATTGAGATTCACCCGATGTTTTTTGGTGTAAGCTTCAAAAAGTTCATCGGCACTCAAGCCCAATACTTGCGCGGCGGAAATCACGAAATGAAAAAGGTCAACGACTTCGACGCGCGCGTTCTGCCGGTCGAATGTCTGATATTTCGCCCACCATTTCCACGGCACGCAGTCGGTCAACTCGGCGACTTCCTGGCTCATTGCGCGGCAGTAGTTCAACAGCCATTGCTGGCGTTCGGTCTCTGTCATGCGGTCGGCGTTCACGCCGATGCGTTCGTTCAACTGTTTTTGCAGCCGAAATAATTCTTCGAGTTTGTCGGGTTTACCCATGTGTCGGTTGTGGTTTTGGCGGTTGATAATGTTCAGCGGGCAAGTTGCCTCCGGTTCGCAGCACTTCACACAAATTGCGCTCGATGTGCGCCTCCAAACCCAATCCCGCGTAAGCGCGGATGGTCTCCTCAACGTCGTAAGCAGCGCGGCGCAGCGTCACTTCGCCGTCCTCCCAAACCGCGTAAGCCGCGCGCGGGTCGCCATCCTTCGGCTGGCCGACACTGCCGGGATTCACGAGCAGGGCTTTGAGGAAGCGTGTGTTCATGGGCAGATGCGTGTGACCGAGGAAAAGCACATTCGGCAACCCCGCCGTGACCACTTCCGATTCCCAAAGCGACACCGACGCGGTTTCGGACAGGTAGCCATAGAGCGGGTCTTTCGGACAGGCGTGGCAGGCGACACATTTCGCGCCTTGCAACCGGAAACGATGCAGCGGTTTCAGCCCGGCGAGAAATTGTCTCAATTCCGGCGTGAGCATCCGTTCGGTGAATTTTTGCGTTGCCGCAGCCAGCGCCGTGTAAGCCGGTGAACAGCGCGGATCGGTATCCAAACCCAGCGCGCGGTCGTGATTACCTTGGAGGAAAATCCCCGACGAAAAAGCATCTCTGGCCCAGGTGACACATTCAACCGGCATGGGGCCGTAATTGACCAGATCGCCGAGGCAGAGGATTTGGGTGAATTTGGATTCGGCTTCCAGAACAGCGCGGAGTGCCGGCCAGTTGCCGTGAACGTCCGATATGATGAGCATTTTCATAACTCGCTACCAATTCATGTTTGTTTTGGTAGGAATTATCAGCCGGAGGCGTTTCCCCACTGGCGGGAGGCAAATTCCATTGCCTACTAAATCTTAACATTTTCTGTTTCAATTGCAAGGCGTGAAAGCGGATTTGTCCTAGTCGTAATCATTGGGCGCAGATTAAATTTGCAATGAAGATTAAGATGGGCCGGCATTCACTCTTTCGGCAAAAAAGCAAAAGTGACCGCCGCCAGAATGCAAATGAATGCCGCAAAATGATTCCACCGGAATTTTTCGCCGAAATATAAAAATGCAAAGACAACAAAAACCGTGAGCGTGATGATTTCCTGAATGATTTTGAGTTGGAACGGCGAATAAACCGAATTGCCCCAGCGATTGGCCGGCACTTGAAAGCAGTATTCAAAGAAAGCGATGCCCCAGCTCACCAGGATGACGAGCAGCAACGGCTTGCCTTTGAATTTCAAATGGCCATACCACGCGAACGTCATGAAAATGTTCGAGCAGGTCAGCAGCACAATGGGCAGCCAGCGGCTGGAAATTATTTTATCCATATTTTTTGAAATAGTAACCAAATTTGAATCCTTATCAATTAAACGGACATCCTTACCGTGGCCATTTTTGCAAAACATGAAGGTCCGCCTCAACATTTAATTTGTGCGGCTCGTTCAACGGCACACCTTGTAATTGATTGAACTGCACGCAGTAAGTTCCGGCGCTGGCGGTTAATGAGTATCCGTTCCGCCGGCAAGGGCATTATTCAGGTGGTCGAGCAATTCATTCAATTCCGCCGTAATCCGGTTCAGCGTTTGTTTGTCCGCTTCCGAAAGGTCGCCGTAACCTTTCATGTATTTGGGGCCAATTTCCACGATGGCGATACCGGCAAAGGCCAGGTGATTGCGCGCCGCCCAGAGTGCGCCGGAAGTCGGAGACTTCGGCGGAATTTTCAATTCGTCAAGGATGCGCCGCATGGTATCGCGCACACGGAGAACGTAATCATGCGTCACCTTGCGTTGAGCCGGCGTAGAATCCTGCGTGTAGTCCTGAAACGGCGACGGCGAGTGGGTGGACGCCAGGATGCGCTCGGTTTCGGAAAGCAGATGATCAACGTGGTGAAACGTCATCAGCAAATGCCGTTGTTGGCTTTCGTTCATCGTGCCGGGAAAATTTCGTGAATGCGCCGGTCGAGGTTCAAACGTCGAAGCGCGTGCGAGTTGCTCAAGTCATAATGCCCGCGCGCAATTTCTTCGAGTAGTTCGCACAGAATCTTCGGGCTTGCTGCCGCTTGACGATGCAGCCACCCGACAATGTTCAGCGTATCTTCCGGCACTTTTCCGCCACGCACCGCCGACTCCACCAGCAACAGTGATTCGCCGGGATGAAAGGGTTTCAACTCGACGTGCTCGAAGCGCACCAGCAACGGCCAGATGCGGCCAACGTCCCACGGATGTTTCGAACGGACACACAACCACACCGGCACGCGCTCACTGACATTTTCGATGAACGAGCCGAGTTTGGGAGTCGTCCAGCTTGCGCCGTCGAAAACTACGGCGCGCTTCGTTCCTTTGAGTGAATCCAAAACGCGATTCTTGCGTTGAATCAGATGCAGCTCACCGGCTGCAAGGCCAAGATCGCGCTCTAACGCATCGCAAATCTCGCTCAACCGCTCCGACGCCGGGCAGACGCGCAAGCGAAGCTGTTGGCGTAAATGCGCGACGAGGGCGGATTTGCCTATTCCTTCAGCACCGAGAATCAAGACGTGCTTGTGCTGCGCGTGTAATCGTTGAAGCAGCGCGATTTCCTTCGTTCGACCGACAAATGGCAACGAGATGCTCATGGAAGCCACGGAATCCACCGTTTTGTTATCAGCCAAAACACCAGCTCAATCACACAGCAAGCCGGCAAACTCCAATTCGCGAAGGCATACCGGAACCGCTCCCAAAAGTGCTTTCGTTCCGGTTGCAGCGCCGGAATCAACGACAATGACAGCGTAATGGCTATCGCTATTACAAGCGCCGAAAGGCAAATGAAGAAAAGCTCTTGGGCAATCGTGGATAGCTCGTGGGTCGTCATAGTTTGTCCTCCTGAAAAGCATGGGCATCGCGCCGGTCTTCCGACGCACCGTCGAATATCTCTTTATACAAGTCCGCGCCGAAACTGGTCTCCAATGGTTCGCCCGGCAGCAATTTGAAGGTCCGTTGTCCATCGGCTTGCCGCTCGGCGCGCAGGAAAACGGCACTATCCATTTTGTCTTTCCAAAAGGCATGGGCGAATTCGTAGAGATGAGTTACGAAGAAAATTTTCACGCGCGTTTCGAGCAGCGCCCGGACAATCTGCCGGGCAATCTCGGAACCTTCCCGCTCATTGGTCGCGGCGAAGGATTCGTTGAATAGCAGCAGCGAATCCGGCGTCAGCGCGTCGGAGATGTCCCTCATGCGGTTAAGTTCCTCATCGAATTTCCCGCTTGTCATCGTGGCGTCCTCCTCGCGCTTGTAGTGCGTGAACAAACTGCGGCAAAGATCGGCGCTGAAGGACTCGGCGGCGACGAACATGCCGCATTGCATCATCAATTGCGCCAGACCCACGCCGCGCAGAAAGGTGGATTTCCCGCCCTGATTCGCGCCGGTGATGACGACAAACTGCTTTCCGTCACCGTTCAGGTCATTGCCGACAACACTGCGTTCCATGCAGAGCGTAAGACAGGCATCGCGCAACCCGACACAGGAAAGCTTGCGAGCGCCGGGCGGCACCGGAACCGGGAAGCAAACCGTTGCTCCTTTCCGGCCAAGCTGACGGTGCAAATTCATGCAACCGATATAAAACGCCAATTCCGTCCGCAGCAGGATGAAGAAACTCGAAATGTGATCGGTGGACTGTGCCACGGCATTCGCCACCAGATTGATTCCCCGGTCCTGCAATTCCGACAGTGACCGGAAACCGGCATCATCGCGGGGGTCAATGTGGAAGGTGTAGGCGGAGGAATTTCTCGAAAAAATCCGCTGGAACCAACCCGGCCTGGGGCGGAGCGATTTGCGCAGGATGTAATTGACGCCCTGGTTGCCTTCTCCCAATTCCGCGCTCACCAACACGCCGTCTTTGAATTGCAGTTCCTTGAGTTGAGCTTCGACGACGGTAAAATAATCATCCGCCAATTCCGCCTTGAGCATCTCGAAAAATGTTTTGAAACCTTCCGACTCGAATTGACCGGCATGTTCGTTGGCAGCGCGTTTCAGCTTGGCGAGCACGCCCATCAACATCTGGAGCAATCGCACCGCTTCATACAATATGCCGCTCGGATAATGGCTGAAAACGCCCAACCAATGAGTCCGTTTGGTTTCGATGGCTTCGACGGCGATGTCGTAAATTTCTTTCACGGCGAACTCATTCCGCAGACAATCCTTGAAGACGGCTTGGCGATAGATGATGGTTTCGAGATCGTCCTGCAAACCTGACAAAACGGCCTGCTTTGCCACTTGGAACAAGAACTCGTCGCCGCCGGCCATCGCGTGGAACAGTGTGTCCAGTTCCAAGTCTTGCATCAGCGCCGGTTCGTTCGCCGGCAACTTTTGTTGCAGGTCGAAATCACGCTTGCGATACAGCAGATGCGCTTTCACGGCTTTAACCTCTCTTTCAGCCGGTCGTAGGTGAGCCGGTATTTTTCGGCAATCGCCAGAGCGTAGGCCAATCCATCCGCCGGTTTTCGTTCAATCTTATATGTGCGCAGCGACGGATTTTCCGGCACAACAGCGGCAACGACGCTCATGGTCTTTTCATTGAAGGAGGCGAGTTCATCCAGAAAAGTCACACAGACGCACAACGCATCAAGTTGCGACAGGCGCTCCATGACTTTCGTTCCCAACTGAACGCCGTCTTTGACGCTCGTGGAGGAAAAAATCTCGTTGATGATGACGATGCTGTTCGGCGCGGCTTGTTCAAGAATGCGATGAATCCTGACCAAATCGTCCTGCAATTTGCCGCGCAGCGTCGTGATGTCCTCCTCGCGCTCGAAGTGCGTGAAAAGTCGGCCAAAAAGAAAGAGCCGCGCTTCCGAACCGGGAACGGGACAACCCAGGCTCGCCAGATAGTGCAACTGCCCGAATGTGCGGGCGAACGTGGTCTTGCCGCCCTGATTCGGGCCGGTGACGACGAAAATCCGTTCCGGCCCGCTCAACGTGAAATCATTGCAGACGATGCGCGAGTTTTCCTTGATGAGTTTGCCAGCCAGCGCCAGATCGAAACCGTCGCGATTGCAAACTTCCTTGCGCGTGTCTGAAACTTGCGGATAACAAAACTTCAGCCCGTTGCGTTTGAAAGTTTCCACATACTCCGAATACGCGACGTAAAACTGAATTTCCCGGTCGAAATCGGCAATCGGTTTTTCGAGGAAATTTTCATGCTTCGCGCAAAAGTCGTCCAGCGCACGAAACGCATCGGGATTCAGTTTCGCCACGCGGTCCAGTATCGCGGCTTCGACGTGGTTCATGCCCGGCAGAGCCGTGGACTTGACCAAATAGTCCTTTGCCGCGCCTTGCTTGAATTTTGCAAACGTTTCCTCGACGGCGGCGGTGTAATCAATTTCGGAATCGTAAGGGCACACCGTGACGCTGCCGCCTTTGATACGCACGCAATAGCGGATGGCCGACAAACCGGATTTCACTTCTTTCGTTTCCCGGCAGAGCATTTTGAAGCGGTCGGATTCGGCATACCGCGCCAGATACTCCCGAAAAGCGTGCAGGCCGCGCGAATTTGGATTGGCTTGGCCGAGATCGCGCCGCAATCCCTCGACCGCTTCACAATATATTTCCACCGCGTCCAGGAACCACCGCTGTTTTGAGTATTTGTATTGCCAGTTCTGCGCGGCAGCGAGGTGATTGCGCATGGAGTGCATCCGATTCGAGAACGATTTAATGTCCGCGAACAACGGTTCGCTTTCGAGGTCTCGCATGATTTCCTGCCGATAAACAATCGCCGCGAGGTCGGTCAAGCGGGCGTAAAAGAATGGCTTGAGATTGTATTCCTCCCGGCTCGCCGTGATAGCGTTCACGATTTGGTCGAGGTTCAAATCCCGGAAAAAGTCCGGCGGCTCAATTGTATCTCCCAAGTTTCCAGAATCCGGGAATTCAAAGAGGATGCTATGGAAACTCGTGGGAGAAGCGCCGCCCTTGCGAGCCGCCATTCCCCTTTCCTGGCTGACGAAGGTCGCCTTGAGTTTGGAACGTTCGTCTGAACTGGTTGTTTGCATGACTTGTTACCGATACTGGTTCAGTTTCGGTAGAAGTCATTAGCCGGAAGGCGGTTCGCCGCAACAGCGGACAGGCAAACTTCATTGCCTGATAAAATCTACCATTCTTTGACGAGGATGCAATCTCGCCGGCTATGCAGTCGGAAGTTCAGAGGAGCGCACGCGGCCCGAACACGGTGACCGGATTTCTCCCGGCCACACCCCGCTTCAATGGAGTTTGCAGTAGAAGAACGGTATCGTAGCCACGGCGCTCCCAAATCGAATGTCATTTCCAACGAGCATTAAACACCGCGCCGCCGTAGCGCGATTTTTTGCCCAACTCGCGTTCAATGGCGAGCAGGCGATTATATTTCGCAATGCGTTCTGAACGGCAGAGCGAGCCGGTCTTAATTTGCCCGGCATCAGTGCCGACGGCGAAGTCCGCGATAAAAGCGTCCTCCGTTTCACCAGAACGATGCGAAATCACCGTGCCGTAACCGGCCTTCTGCGCCATCGCCACGGTCTCCAGCGTCTCGCTGACCGTGCCGATTTGGTTCAGTTTGATGAGAATCGCATTGGCGATGCCGTCGCGGATGCCTTCAGCAAAAATCTTTGGATTGGTGACGAAATTGTCGTCGCCGACGAGTTGCCGCTTTTTACCGAGTGCTTTTGTGATTGCCAGCCAACCCTCGCGGTCTTCCTCGCCCATGCCGTCTTCGAGCGAGAGAATGGGATATTTGTCCAGCCAACCGCGATACAGTTCGACCATTTCTGATGGCGATTTGCGCGAGTTGTCGGATTTTTTGAAGACGTAAGCGCCGCTGTCGTAAAACTCGCTGGCGGCCGGGTCGAGTGCGATGGCGATGTCCTTCCCCGGCTTGTAACCGGCTGCGCTAATGGCTTCAAGAATCAATTCCACCGCCTCGTCGTTGGTTTTGAGGCTCGGCGCGAAACCGCCTTCGTCGCCGACTGCGGAAACCAGTCCGCGCTTTTGCAAAATCTTTTTGAGTGTGTGAAAGGTTTCCGCCGCGTAGCGCAGCGCCTCGGCAAAACTCGGCGCACCGATGGGGAACAACATGAATTCCTGAAAATCCACGTTATTCGTCGCGTGCGCACCGCCATTGAGAACATTCATTTGTGGCGCGGGCAGGGTGAATGATCCTTTGCCGCCGTGCAGCTTGCGAATATAAGCGTAAAGCGGCAGGCCCGAATCCAGCGCCGCCGCGCGGCAGACGGCCATTGAGACGCCGAGAATGGCGTTCGCGCCCAGCTTCGATTTGGTCTCCGTGCCATCGAGCTTGCACATCAGTTCGTCAATTTCCTTTTGCGCTTGGGGCGATTTACCTTTGAGTTTCGGCGCGATGATTTTGTTGACGTTGGCGACCGCGTTGAGCACGCCCTTGCCGCCGTAACGTTTGGCGTCGCCGTCGCGCAATTCAACGGCTTCACGGATGCCGGTGGACGCGCCGGACGGCACGCAGGCCGTGACGGTGATGTTGTTGTCGAGCGCAAGGTTGACCATGACGGTCGGGTTGCCGCGCGAGTCGAGAATTTCCTGTGCGGAGATGCTTTTGATTTTACTCATGTTGATTGTTGTATTTTGTTTGGTTAAACGGATGTTTGCAAATCGAAGAAATCATTTTTCACTATCAGCACGCTGCAATGAGCGTGATCCGCGATGCGGTCGGCAGTGTCGCCGAGCAGCCGCCCCCACAATTCGGAATGGCCGCTGTGACCGACGACAATCAAATCGTAACCGCCCTCGTCCGCGTGTTGAACGATGGTTTTGGCCGGATGCCCGGCGCGGGCGACGCAGCGGATGTTGAGGGATTGATCTCTCGCAATTTCCATGATTTCGCCACAAAGCTGTTTGAAATGTTCGTTCACCGCTTCTTTGCCAGCCACGACTTCGCTCGGCAAATCGGAGCAGCGCGGCAACGGCTCGCGCACCCAAAGCGCGGTCAGTTCCATTTCCGTGTCCATTGCCATTTCCACCGCGCGATGCAGCGCGACTTGCGCGCTTCGCGAACCGTCATAGCCGATGAGTGCTTTCCGAAACATATTCATCGTCATTGTCACAAAAAAAGGCTCAACAACAACGCCACGAGCAACGCCAGCAGCACATAGGCCGCGTAAGAGTTGATTCGACCGTGGTGCATCACGGCCAGAGCGTGGGACAAGCCCCACACCACGTTCTTTGCCGGTTGAATTGCCAAACGATCCACTATATGCACCGCAACCCGCTCGCGGCGAATGGCTGTGCGGAAATGCTGCGCGACGGTTTCGCGCGTATCTGAAACAGTCGTCGGACGGAACACGGCGTCGAAAATCACGCGCACCGGGTTGGAAAAGCCCGTCGCCGTGTAAGTCATCTCCGGCAGCAACCGCCGCACGCCGCCGTCCCAGCGCGTTCGACGCGCCAATTTCCGGCTGCGCGTCAGCCACAGACGGACGACGACGTAAGTCAGCAACAGCAAAGCGACCAAAACGACCACCATGTAGGAAGTGGACATGGCGAAGACGACCGGATTTTCCGTGCCGCCGCGATGGAGCACCACCAACCCGCGTCCGGGCAGAACGTTTTGTCCGACTTGCGCGCCCAAGTTGTGAAAATCTTCCGCAAACGCGGGCGGCAAAGTGTTGTGCGCCGGATTGGAGGCGAAAAACGGCGGCACAAGCGCGTCAGCGCTGGAATCCGTCCACGGTTGCAATTGGCGACTCAATGCAGGAATCATGTAAGTGGGCAGCACTCCGAGCAGCACACAGAGCGCCGCCAGAAAAACCATCGGAACAATGGACGCACCGCGCGCTTCAACCGCTTTCGCGGCTCCCCCCGAACGCGACATACCGAGAAATCCCATCGCAAATGCCTTGACGAAACACGTCACGGCCAACGCCGCCGTGAGCGCCAGTCCCGCGCCGCACAGCGCGAAAACCAATTTCACAAGCGTCGAAGGCAGTTCCGCCGAGCGCAGCATCGTTTGCAGTGTGAGCCATTCGCTGACGAAACCGTTGAAGGGCGGCAGCGCCGAAATCGCCAGCGTGCCGACCAGAAATGCGCCCGCCGTCCACGGCATCGCGTGAATCAATCCGCCGAGCTTGTTCAAGTCGCGCGTGCCGGCGCGGTCGTCCACCGTCCCCGCGCCAAAAAACAGCAGCGATTTATACACCGAATGGTTGATCATGTGATAAAACGCCGCGATGAACGCGATGCCCGCCAGCGCGGGTTTGCCATAAGTGGTGAAAATCATTCCCGCGCCGAGGCCGGCGGTCACGATGCCGATGTTTTCAATCGAACTGTGCGCGAGCATGGCCTTCAAATCGTTCTCGGTGGTCGCATAAAGAATCCCGACCAGCGCGGAAATCGTGCCGATGATGAGCACGACCACACCCGCGCCAATCATCCCGTTTTGCGTCACGGGCACGAGGTCGAGATTCACGCGAACGATTCCGTAAAGGCCGAGATTCAAAATCGTGCCGGACAAAATCGCCGAGACGTTGGCCGGCGCCGCCGGATGCGCGCGTGGCAGCCAGGTATTGACCGGCACAAGCCCCGCCTTGACGCCAAAGCCGAAAAACGTCAGCAGAAAAATTGTCCAGCGGGTGAAGCCGCCGAAATTTACGCTCCCTGTTTTGAACGCGGAAAAGTCCAGCGAGCCGGTTCTCACGGCGAGGAACAGGAACACCAAGGCGACCGCCACAAATCCCGCCTCGCCCATCGCCAGCATGAGGTAACCTGCGCGGCTAGTTTCGTCGCGCCGGTGCTCGAAGTTGACGAGCAAATAACTCAAGATGGACATTGCCTCCCACGCCAGCAGAAAGAGGAGCACGTCGTTCGCAATCAGAATGAGCACGATGGAGGCGAACAACAGCAGATACCAGGCATTGAGCGCCTTGAGATTGTAGTGCCCGGAATATCGCTTCAAATAACCCGCTGAGAAAATGGAACTCGCCAGAACGACCACCGCTGCCACGGCTAGAAAAAGCGCCGACAAACGGTCGAGCGAAACCGTCAGCGTTCCCCATCCGCGAATCGTCCAGAGATCGGCTTGGAAAATTTGGCCCGACCACAGAACATTTCCGGCGGCACACAACGTCAGCAGCGAAGCGAAGGAACCAACCCACGCCAGCAGCGCGGGATTGCGCCGGTCGGGGACAACAATTCCCGCCAGCGCGCCTGCGAGGCATAGCGCGAAAATCAATTCCAACAACAAACCATCCGCGCCCATAAATCATTTTCACTGCCGCGACGATTCCGGCAAACACCTGGTGGCCGTCCGCAAGGACCGTCACGACGTTTGGAACAATAAAAAGACGACCAGCACGATCAGCAACGTCGCCAGCGCATAGGCGGCGTAGGCATTGAATCGTCCGTGGTGCATCAACGCCAGACGACCGGCAAACCACATCACCGCCGTTCTGACCGGATGGAAAACCAGTTTGTCCACCAGATGCACGCGCTCTTTTTCGCGGATAATGGCCGTGCGAAAATGCTCGGCCACGGTTTCGCGTGTGTCTTCCACCGTCATTGGCCGGAACACCGCGTCGAAAATCACACGCACCGGGTTGGAAAAGCCCGTCGCCGTGTAGGTCATTTCCGGCAGCAAGTTTCGCACACCGCCGTCCCAACGAACTTTCCGCGACAATTTTCGGTTGGGCGTCAGCCACAGGCGAATGACAACGTAAGTCGTCAGCAGCAAAACAATCAATGCGACGAACGTGTAGGAAGTGGACATGGCAAAGACAACCGGATTTTCCGTTCCGCCGCGATGCAGCACGACCAATCCGCGTCCGGGTAAAACACTCTGGCCGACTTGCGCGCCGAGATTATGGAAATCGTCCACGAAGGCGGGCGGCAAGGTGTCGTGCGCAGAATTGGAGGCGAAAAACGGCGGCACCAGCGCATCGCTGGCGCTCGCGCCGACCAGTGGACTGGTTGCGGTGTCCAGTGCGGGAATCACATAAGTTGGCAGCACACCAAAAGCCAGGCACAGCGCGGCGAGAATAGCCATTGGCGCAAGTGCGCCGGATTTGGCTTCACTGACTTTTTGATTTTCATCAAGCCGTCGCATCCCCAAAAAGCTCATCGCAAAAACTTTCACAAAACACGTCACCGCCAGCGCCGCCGTGAGCGCCAGTCCCGCGCCGCACAGGGCGAAAACCATTTTCGCGCCGGTCGAGGACAATTCCGCCGAGCGCAGCATCGTTTGCAGCGTGAGCCATTCGCTGACGAAGCCGTTGAAGGGCGGCAACGCGGCGATGGACAGCGTGCCGATGAGAAAGCCGAGCGTGGTCAGGGGCATCCATTTGTTCAAGCCGCCTAGCCGGTCCATGTCGCGCGTGCCGGTTTGCGCTTCCACCGTGCCCACGCCGAAGAACAGCAGCGTTTTGTAAAGCGAGTGATTGATCAAATGATACAACGCCGCGACGAAGGCAATGGCCGCCAGCGACGGGTGATTCGTTGCCACAAAAACCATTCCCGCGCCGAAACCAGCCACGATGATGCCGACGTTTTCAATCGAACTGTGCGCCAGCATGATTTTGAGGTCGTTGTCCGTCGTCGCGTAGAGAATTCCGACCAGCGCCGAAAGCGTGCCGACAATAAGCGCGACGAAGCCCGGCGCGGTGTGTGTCGCCGGCATGAGGTCGGCGTTCACGCGCAAAATTCCATAAAGGCCGAGGTTCAGCGTCGCGCCCGCCAGCACCGGCACGAATGCGCGCGGCGCGGCAACATAAGCGCGCGGCAGCCAGAAATTCACCGGCACGAGTCCGGCCTTCACGCCAAACCCGAAAAACGAAAGCAGGAAAACCGCCCATTGCACGCCCGTGCCCAAACCTGATGCCGCCAATTTGATGGCACCGAAATCCAGCGAACCAGCGCCGACCGCGAGCAGAAGAAAACCAAGCGCCGCCGCAAGCGTTCCCGCTTCGCCCATCGCCAGCAGCAGATAGCCCGAACCGGCATGGCCATTTTCTTTTTCCCGTGCGCAAACGATAAGCAGCCAGCAAAGAATGGACATGACTTCCCACGCGAGCAGGAACAGCACGACATCACCCGCCACGAAAATCAGGGCGATGGACGCATAAAGCCCGAACATGAACACCGCAAACAGGCGGCTGCTGAATTCGTGAATTGTTGAACCGTCGCGGTTCAATTCGCCGCCCGCAAAAATTGAAGCCGGGAAAAGCACCAAGCCGGTTATGAAAACAAATACCGCTGAAAGTGAATCAATTTTCAATGTGAGCGTTGCCGCCAGTCCCGGCAACGACCAGAGCGGCTCGCTGAACGTTTTCCCGGCGAGCAGTGCATTTGCGCCCGCCAAAACCAAGGCAAGTGACGCGAGGCAACCCAGCCAGGCCATCACATTTCCCTGCCTTGAAGGAGGCGCGGCGAGCGATAGCAAAACACCCACGCCGCACAGCGCAAAAAAAATCGAAATGAGGGTTGGCGTATCCATTTATGCTTTCACCGGATTGGTTTGAATTGCCCACGACGCCGGCGCTTTGCGTCCGACCGCGACAAGCAGCCCGTGCAAAATTGCCAGTGGCGGAGCAGGATTGCCGGGCACTTCCACGTCCACCGGCAACACGTCCGCCACGCCTTTGGCGCAGACGAAACTTTCGGCGAATACACCGCCGGACAGCGCACACGCGCCGACGGCCACGACCCTCTTGGGCGTGGGCATGGCGTCATAAACTTTTTTCAACGCAAATTTCATGTGATCCGTCACCGGGCCGACAACCAGCAGCACATCGGCATGGCGCGGCGAAGGTGTGATAAAAAATCCCAGCCGGTGCATATTGTAATACGGATTGTTGAGTTGCTTCACCTCGTTGAGGCATGCGCCGCAATCGCCCGCATCCACAACGCAGATGTGAATGGAACGCTCGAACGGCTGGCCGAATTCATGCTGGCCATCGCGGACAGTTCCCCACTCGTAAGTTTGCTCCCAATTCACCTGATGCTCAATGCCGCGAACGCAACGATAGCAATGGATGCAACGGCGAACGTCCGCAATGATTTGGCCGTCACTGTCGCTAAACACTCGTGTCGGGCAGCGCGAAATCAGTGAATCAATTTCGTTTGCAGGATAATCACCGCCGACCGGCAGGCCCGGCGACACGCCTGCCGCAGTCTCCAGCTTTGCCGGATACGCAGTCGTTTTAATTCCCGTCCGAATTCCGTTGATGACCCATTGGCTCATAAAATTTATCGGTCGTTTTCTGCCACGGACAAATCGAACGTGGACAACATGATGGGAAAATCCTGGAATGCGAATTTCTCCACGGATAGGTGGAAGCCGTGCCAGTTGGCAAACGACGGCGGAACAATCCGGTAGCGCGCGACTTTTCCATTTTCGTCCAGCCGCACCCAATGAAATGCGCCGCCGCGTGGGGCTTCGACCCAGCCCAACGCCGCGCCTGCGCGAAGTTGAATCGGTTCACGAACGCTGCCGCTTGGCAGCGCGGCAACGGCTTGTTCCATGATGCGAACCGATTGCCGAGCTTCGGCAAACAAAATTCGCAGTCGCGCGTAGCCGTCGCCTTCCTGTTCACTTGGCACGTCGAACTGGAAATTTTCATAACCCAAATACGGCTGGGCGCGGCGCAAATCGCGAACGAGTCCCGAGGCGCGGGCAATCGGCCCAAGCAAACCATAAACCGTTGCGTCCCGCAGCGCGACGATGCCGACTTCTTCGAGACGATCCAAAAAGCTGCTGGAGACGCGCAGATGTTTTTCGAGTTCGTTCAGTTGCTTCAGAGCCTGCTGAGATTGTTTGAGCGCCTTTGTGCAGGTGTCATTTGGCAAATCGCAAAGCAGTCCGCCCAGCGCGAGCAGGCCAAACAAATAGCGATGGCCGGTGAGTTCGCCGGAAATGCGCAACAAATCTTCTTCCAGAATTCCGGCCTGACTGTTGGCGACGACGAGCGCGGTGGACTCGCAAATTTCCTGAATCGCTCCGGCGTGCTGACGCAAGCGTTCCAGTTCCGCCAGAAACACACGGAGAATTCTGGCACGTTCTGGAATTTTTGCGGCGCAGATGTTTTCGACGGCCTGACAATAAGCAAGGCCGTGCGCAAAGGCCGTCGTCGCGGCAAATCGTTCTGCGAGCAGCAAAACTTCATCCGCCGTCTTGCCCTCCGCAAGTTTTTCTATCGCGCGCCATTTGTAAAACAGGCGCGGCGTTGAGCGGATGACATCTTCACCCACCGTTTCGAGCAGAAAATGAACCGATTCGGTCACACCGGAGTATTTCGGGCCGACGGGCATCACGAATGCGCCCGGTTCCTGGACGACGCGATGGGGATGCCAGTCGGCGTCCGGTTTGCGATGAAGCATCGCCGCCTTGGGATCGAAGTGACGGCGCATCGGCTCGACATTTTCCTGCCAGGCGTCGTCGTGCAAAATAAAATCGCCGAGGCGCGGATGGCCTTCAAAATTCAGACCGAACAAATCCTCGGCTTCGCGCTCGTGCCAGTCCGCCGCGTGAACAAATTTGACGATGCTCGGAAAAGTTTTTTCGGCAAGCGGCGCGGTTGCGAGGAGGTGAACCCAGCCGGCTTCGCGTTCGCCGTAAAAACAATAACGCAATTGCCATTCGGTCGCGCCTTCCTCGACGATCAATCCGGCGAAACTGAAATTCCATTCGAGGAAAAGGCGTCCGCACAATTCCGGCAACGCGGCACGGGCGCAAGTCACTTCGCACGGTGAACCGGCATCGGACCGGCATTGCACCTGGCCGGGCCAGCGTTGGTCAATTTCTCGTTTCAGTTCGGTGCAGTTCATGGCAATTGGTAGTTCATTTCGTCAAAGCGGCTGCTGCTTGCGTCAGCAAGTCGTGCAACGGTTGGGGGATGTAAAAGCCGAGCACGAGCACTGGAATAGCTGCTAAAATCAGCGCCAATTGGCAACTGAACGGGAGATGAAACTTGTTTTCCGGTTCAGAATGATCGTTCGGTGATTCTGCGACGGTTTCATTTTCCCGCGCGCCAAAAACCATGCGGTTGATGTGCAGCATGATTCCGAAAAATGCGATGACGATGAAAATGGCGAGCAGAGCGGTGGCCACATATTCCTTTTGCGTCAAACCGGCCTTGAGAATGGAAAATTCGCTCAAGAATACCGCGAATGGCGGCGCGCCGGTGATGGCCAATCCGCCAAAGACGAGCGCAGCGCCCACGATGGGAGATTTGCGAATGAGTCCGCGAACGGCGGCAATTTCGCGCGTCCCCACCGTCATCAACGTGGCTCCGGCGGCGAAGAAGCAGAAGGATTTGGTCACGCAATGACTGACGATTTGTTGCATTGCGCTATAACCGGCGACTGACGCGCCGAGGCCGACCGCCGCCAAAATAATGCCCATGTGCTCGACGGTGGAGAAAGCGAACAAACGTTTGTAATCTTTTACTTGCAGCAGCAAAAACGCGGCGGTGCCGACTGAAATCAAACCGAGAACCAGCGCCCACGTTTCAGCATGCGAATTGGGTGAAGCGTGCAATACCGGGAACAGCCGTAGAATGACGTAGAGGATGGCCGACGTTTCGATGCCCGAAAGCAGCGCGCAAACGGGCGAGGGCGCTTGGCTGTGCGCGTCCGGCAGCCAGGTGTGCATCGGGACGAGGCCGACCTTGGTTCCAAGTCCAATCAAAATCAACAGGAACGCCGTTTGCAACAGAACCGGCGGCATCGTGGGCGCGGCGGTAATCAAGTTATTCCAAGTGTAGGCATCGTTGCTGCCCGACGCCTGCATCGCGGCGAACAAAACGAGAAAGCCGAACAGCGCCATGCCCGCGCCCATGAGCGAGAGCACGACGTATTTCCAAGCGGCTTCCAACGCCTCGCGCGTGTTTTCAAACGAGACGAGCAGCGCGGAACAGAGCGTTGTCAATTCGACCACAATCCACACCAGCGTCGGCTCGGCCAGAACCGGAATGGCGAGCATCGAAAAGACAAACAGGTTGTAATTGATGTAGTAGAGCCGGAGTTTTCCCGGTTTCAAATTTCCGTGCGCCATGTAGCCGACGGAGAAAATCGCCGCTGTGGTTGCGACGAACGCAATCAACAACAGAATCAGCGCGCTCAAGCCGTCCACGGCAATCCATTTGAGCCAGCCGATGCTCAAGTCAGTCGTGACGAGATTGCCTGCCGAAACCAGCCACGCGACGCGCGCGGATAAAACCAAAGTTGCCAGCGAGAACACGACGGTCACGCCCGCCGCCCAGGATTTTTTGAAGGGCAGACAAACGAGTGCGGTCGCAATCAACGGCAGCAGCAAAACGAGGAGGACGCTCATTTCGTTCCCTCCTTTTCCATTGGCTCAACCGTGGCTTCCTTCAAGCTGGACAGTTCGCCGACGGCGGTTGTGCCGACGTGTTTTTGAACGGCGCGAATCAGCACGCCGCTTATAAACACAATGATCAAACCGTCCGTGGCAATGGCCAGTTCAACCAGCAGCGGCAGATTGCGCGAAATGGAAATGCCGGCCAGAAACGCGCCGTTTTCCATCACCAACAAACCGATTAGCAGCGGCAACGCCTCGCGTCGCACGGAAAGCGTGAACGCGCCGATCAACAATCCCGCAATGCCAATCGGCACGTTGGGGCCGCGATATTCCGGCGCAACGGCGTTCAGTAGTGGCTGTGCCAGAAAGTAGGAGAGAATCGCCAGTCCCAGGGCGATGAGCAACGCGGTCGGAATGTTTAGCACCTGGTCAACTTCGCGGCGCGTGTAAATTTCCGCGGAGGCCGTCTTGCGCAGAAGCCACGGAACGATGATTGGCTTGCTGATTAAATTCACCAAGGCGACGCCGTAAAGATGTTCCGAGTGATGCCGAAATCCCAGCAATGCGGCGGAGGCGGCAAGCAGCAGCGATTGCAGGATGAATAAATTCAAGACGCCGCGCGCCTGCCGCATTGCCACGATGCCGAAAGCTGTCAGCAAAAATAATCCGGTGGCCAGCGCATTCAGATTGTCCAGCAGTTGATTGGTGGTGTCGCTCATTTGTTGTTAAGGCAAAAAAACCTGTGTGATCATCGCGGCCACGGAAGTGATAAAGGCCGCGCCCAAAAATTCAGAGATGCGAAAGAGCCGCAGCTTCGAGAGCGACGATTCGATGACGACCAGCACGAGCAAAAAACAGAAGATTTTGAAGAGCACGAGCGGAATGGCCAGCAGCACGGCGCTCAAAGTCTGGTCGCCAGCCAGACCCCACGGTGTCACCAGCACATTAAGAAAAATGCACATGAGCACGAAAAATTTCATCTGGCCGCCCCATTTCATCAGCGCGAAGCCGCGCCCGGAGTATTCCAGCGACTTGGATTCGTCAATCATCGCCAGTTCAAAATGGCCGGTCGGATTGTCCACGGGAATGCGACCGCCTTCGGCCAGAATCAACATGAGAAACGCTAGCATCAAAAGCACATGCGACGGCATGAAAAAATTTGCCATCGGCGTCACCCATTTTTCCTGGACGATGTAAGGAATCGTCGAACCAGCGACAAACGAAACGGTGAAAAAGACAATCATAAACACCGGCTCGGCAAGAAATCCAACCATGCGCGTGCGGCTCGCGCCGATGGGGCCGTAGGGGTTGGCCGTGTCCACCGCCGCGAGCGTGGCGAAGAAACCGCCGAGTGCCAAAATGAATCCGCCGCCAATCATGTCGCCCATAAAGGCGAAAAATAACGGATAATTCGTCAGCACCGGGATCAGCAGCGCGACGAAAATGGGTGTGACAAACACGATGTAAGGCGTGAACCGGAAAATCCACGAACTGTCTTCCGATACGATTTCGTCCTTGTGAAATAATTTCCACAAATCACGATACGGTTGGAAAATGCTCGGCCCGCGTTTGGACTGAATCATTTCCTTGAGGCGCGAAGTCACGCCCGACGCCAGCGGCGCGAAGGCCATGACCACCAGCACTTGAACCAAGTTGAATAGAATGTGATTGAACATGGTCAGATTTTGGGATGCTCCGCGCCAATGGCGTTTTCTTCATCGGCCCGATAATCAATGACGCGGACTTTTTCGAGCGTTACCAAACCGCCTTTCATCATTTCATCCAGCACCGGCAGGAAGGCGTTGATTTTTTCCTCGGCATCCACGATTTCGATGACGAGCGGCAAATCAAACGACAGCCGAAGAATTTTTGCGGTGTGCATCCGGCTCGATTTGCCGAAACCCATCGGCCCGCGCAGCACCGTCGCGCCGGCCAGGTGCATTTCGCGCGCCTTGAGCACGATGGCCTCGTAGAGCGGTTTGTGCCCGCAGCGGTCGCTTTCACCGATGAAAATTCGCAACAAAACGGCTTCGTGAGGCAGGTGCATAATTTATCCTTTCATGGGGTTGATGATTTCGGCGAGAATGTGTCCCGCCCAGACGGCAATCAAACACAGAACCAGATTGAACACCGCATTGCCGCCGGCATAAAGCCATTCGTTATCTTGCGCGAGATTCAAGGTTTGCAGGCTGAATGAGGAAAATGTGGTGTAACCGCCGCAGAAGCCAGTCATGAAAAAATTGCGGCCACGGGGCCCCACCAGCCAACGTCCTTCCGGCGCTGTCACCGTCGCAAAGAAACCAATGATAAAAGAGCCTGTGACATTGACGAAAAGCGTGCCCCACGGAAAAGTCTGGCCGAAGCGGTTGGCAACCAAGCCGGAAGCCCAATAGCGTGCAATTCCACCGCCTGCGCTGCCCACCCCGACAATGATATAGTTGAGCATAAAAAAATCCTACCGACGCTTCTCGTTTCGGTAGGAGTTATTAGCCCCGAAATTGTCGGGCGGTTTTCCCATTTCGGGAGGGCAAACACCATTGCCAAAACGCATTCTACCTATCGCACCAGTCCTCGCAAGTTTTTTTTGCAATACTGCCGGTTAAAGGGCGAACAGAAATTGGCGCATACAAAAAGCGAGAAAACAGCGGCGAAAGGATTTTGCATCGCACCCGGCAAACACTTCGGCGAAATCCGACCAAATGAATGTTCACACAATTGCTATCCGCCAAGAAATGCCTCCCTGCCGTGACCAACGCTTTGCGCATTCGCGCCTGCGCGTTCGTCACGGCGGCCCTTTGGCTTCCGTCTGGCCGTCTGCCGCGTGAAAGCTCGCAGCAGGACGGCCAGACCGAAGCGTGTTCGCTACATCATTGTTCGGCATCAAGAAGTTTCCTGATTTGCATCCGCAATCTGATAGACTGGTCGCGAAGTCCATTGCCGCTTTCCGAAGCAGAAAAACTGCGTAAGAAATCCGCATCCCCCTGATTTTAATTTGCATTCGCAAGGACCGACTCCGGCGCGCCTTGTTTCGTCCATTGTATGGCTCGACTGCGCCTGTCAAGGTTGTCCAAATTAAAACGATGCGCTTCGCGTCGGTTTTTCTTTTTGTGGCTCCACCTTGACAGTGCTCGTCGAGCCGGGGACGTGGCTGGTTAGGAAGGCGCGTCGGGATTTCCAGCCGGAGATTTCTGCAAGCATATTCAACCACAAGCTATGCACAAGACGGCATCCAAGCCGATGGCAGGAAATTTAGAAATACAATTTCAAGATTTATGGTTGACAACTGTATCTATCATGCTACGATAGGGAATATGCCGTTTATTCAGTTTCCGTTTATCGAAGTGCCGAAGGAATTGCACAAGCTGGTCGGTGAGCCGACGCCCGGCACTCGTGCCTATCGGCGGGAGGGAACCTTCAAGGAATGCGGCGAGTGGCTGGAAAAGCTCGGTGAATACTACAAAGGGGACGTGGGGCTATCAACCAGCAGCGTCGTTCTATTCGTTCCGGTCTCTCGCGCCAGCGTCTATAAACGCATCAAGGAAGGCAAATTGACGGCCTTTTTCTTTTACGTCACGCACGAGGAAACCAGGTTGTTCGGCGCAAAGCGCAGAGCCAAAGAGCGCCCCTTTATTGTCGTGTCGGTCAGTGAATGCAAAGCCTGGGCAGAGGAAATCAAGCGCCGAGTCGGGTTTGTGGACGACTCGGATGAGAGTCTATTTAAGGAAAGTGAACGTCTGTTGCAGGCGGGCGGTGGGGAGGAGCCAACGGATCAAGAAGCCAAACAAGCGGTGGAATTCACCGAACGCGACCCGAAGGACAAGGGCAACCGGAAGGTGAAATATCAAAAAGAAAGAAGCACCATTTACGAAGACTACAAGCAGCAGGATATGCTTTATCTGCTGACAGAATTGAAGGCGGCAATGGCTTCCCCTGAAAAAGCCGCTGCTTTGCGGAGACGGCTGCGAAAGGGAGTTGAATGGGACAAGGAAAACAAGACTTGGAAATTGAAGGAGGAGAAATGATGTTTTATGCCAGTCGAGCATTCATTTAATGACCGTCTGATACGTTTCCCGGAATTGGAAAAGATTTTCGGTGTCTGCAAGCGGACGGTGAGACGAAGGGCGGAGAGTGGCGAGCTGCCCCCGTTGCGGCGGATTGGCCGTGCGGTGGGGATGCTCGAAAGTCAGGTCAAAGCCTATTTTCAAAAGTTGAGTCAACCGAGTTAATTGAAAGGAACATGAACTATGGAAGCCAGAATCTATAAACCAAAACGATTGCGAAATGGCAAGCGCGTGACCGCCCGGTTATACCGCGCGCGGGTGAAACTCACCGGCGACAGCAAGGTGCGCGACATTCCCTTGAAAGTATCCGACAAACAGGTTGCCCAACAAAAATTAAACAAACTGGTTCAGGAATTGGAGCACGAATCGGCGGGCTTGATTCCGGCCAAAGCGGAACGGGAGGCGGCGCAAAGTCCGTTGCTCGATCTGGTGTCGGAATATGTCAACGAATTGACCGTCCTGGGGCGGTCGGGAGACCACCTGCGCCATGTGGACAAGCGGCTGCGGCGGCTGGTGCGGGAATGCGGCTGGACGAGATTGGCCGACGTGACGCCCGCCTCGTTTCAAATGTGGCGCAAGGAGCAAGCCTACAAAGCCCCCAAGACCCTGAATGAATATCTGGCCACGCTCTCGGCCTTTTGGACGTGGCTCCGCAAACAAAGCCGCGTTAGCGTGAACCCCTTTGAACTGGTGGAACGGACGGACACGCGCGGCAAGGAACGGGTTCAACGGCGGGCGTTGTCGGATGCGCAAGTCGTCCAGTTGTTGCAAGCGGCTGGAAAGAATCAACTGGCCTATATGCTGCCCCTGTATGCGGGTTTGCGGCGTAATGAAGTCAAAACGCTGCGCTGGTCGAATCTGGTGCTCGGCGAATCCGGCGGATTGCTGCGCATTCATGCCGCCGTGAACAAGAACCGGAAGGAACAGGCATTGCCGTTGCATCGTGAACTGACCGAAGTATTGCAGCAGCAGAAACCGGCGGACAGCAAAACGGACGATCTGGTGGTGGTCAACGGCGTGCCGAAAATGAAGGAATTCAGGCAAGACTTGGCAAAAGCGGGCATCCCGTTTTTGGACGAGCGCGGACACCGCATGGATTATCATGCGTTGCGGACGACGTTTATCACCCGGCTTTCGACCATGAAAGTGCATCCGCGCTTGGCGATGGAATTGGCGCGGCACAGCGATATGCGTCTGACGATGAAGACCTACACGGACGCCGGGCAACTGCCGTTGCGCGAAGTCATGGACACGTTGCCGGGTTTTGGTGAACGCGCTGACTCCCGAATAGACTCCCGAAATTTAGGCGTGACGGGTCAAACGGTGTCACCGACTGTCACGAAAATCAGGGAGATGAAAACTAAAAACAGCCTTGCAAACACTGGCGAAAGTCATCGTGACTCATCGCTTGTCACCACGAGTCACGAAAAGTCAGAATGGCGGAGAGAGGGGGATTCGAACCCCCGATAGATCTTTTGAACCTATACCGG